>ERZ808267.6-NODE-6-length-197887-cov-13.047869_pt1 | contig 197887 bp, 188 predicted proteins | sample MGYA00521241_ERZ808267 | MGnify/ENA primary metagenome ERZ808267 (study PRJEB31516, sample SAMN03275592) | gut metagenome | biome: mammalia-associated habitat; material: feces | host: Papio cynocephalus | place: Kenya | collected 2012-07-19 ...
CGTCGTCCTGACAAAGGTTCGCCGCCTTTTTGAGATAATGAATATACTTTTTTTCGTCGGGTTCAATCCCGTATAAACCTTCTTCGTATATACGTGCCTGCATATACAGACTTTCTGGGTCGTTATGCGCAACGCCGTCCGCAAGATACGCCAAGCCTTTTTTGTAGTCGTGCGGAACAAATCTGTCGTTCAGATACACATATGCCAAGTCAAAATTGAGAGAGTGATCGCCGAGGCTCAATCCCTTTTTGTACCACTCTATGGCTTTGGGAACGTCTTTCAGTTCTTCATTGTTTAAGTAGATAAAGCCTATCTTTTTTGCGACCTCTATATCTCCGAGGTAAAAAGCACGCTCGTAATATTTCAACGCATTTTTAACGTTTTCGATCTCGGAATCTTCAATCGGAGTATTGAAATAATACAATTCACCGAGAGATCTTGCCGCTGCCGCCACACCCAAATCGGAGGCTTTGGCGTAACACTCGATTGCTTTTTGAATATCGATTTTTACATAACCGGTTTCATAGCAAAATCCGAGACGGGCAAAACACTCCGCTTCGCCTTTGTTTGCACCCTCCGTATAAACGTCGAACGCTTTTTTGTATTGAGAGCGGTAGCCCCAAGTGTCGCCAAGAACAGTATATGCCAAAACGCCGTTGTCGATTGCTTTTTTGTAGTAAACAGCGGCGGTTTTGAAGTCGGCTTCGTCCATATACAAATCGCCGATTAGAGCGTAATATCTCGGCTTTTTGACGGCAAGTTTTTTGTATTTTTCGATTTTTGAATTTGTATCAATCATATTCTCGCTTTTCTCCTTTACAAGATTTTCTCCATACCGATTTTTTGAATTTGCATTCCTATCGATTGATAGAATTTGACGGCATTAGTATTGTTTGCCCATACGTTCAGCGTTACGTTGTAACAATCGGTCTTTTTGGCGTAATCCAATACGAAACGATATAACTCTGTGCCGATATGCTTGCCTCGCGCACATTCGTCAACGCATAAGTCGTCGATATAGAGTGTTTTTACGGGAGTGAGGGTATTGTTGTTCGATTCTTGCTTAAAGATGCAAAAAGCATACCCGAGAACAGTTCCGTCTTTTTCAAAAACGAATACGGGTGTTTTGTCATTTGTAAAAATGTTTTTTAATTGTTCATCGGTATATTTTTTTGCGCCGCTTTTGAATAAATCGGGACGAGCGTCACTATGTACCTTTTGAACCTCATAAAGTAGTGTGTTGATTTTTTGCAAATCGTTTATGGTTGCCTTTCTGATATTGCCGTTCATTTGATTCTCCGATTTTTTCACAGTTATTCGATAAAACGTCGGTTGTGATTTTCAAATATCATTATAACATAAACGCACGACAAAACAACGCAAAAACACAAAGATGTAAGCATACTTGTTCAATAAAGTTGCCAACGGCAGTTAATGCCGATGAATCTCTTTTCTCCAAAACAAAAAAGCACTCGAATGAGTGCTATTTTTGTGGCGGAGAAGAAGATGTAAGTCATTGCGATGCAATGAACATCTCTTTGCTCCGCAGGTCTCCTGCCGTCTTAAAACAATCCTGCAATGCTCTGCATTTGCGTTTTTCTTTTCCCACACAAGCTCGTGCAAGCACGGTTGTATGGTAAAAGAAAAACAACCCTACGGGTTTCGCAGGATTGCCTTTCGGTGGCGGAGTAGGCGAGGATAAATTTGAACCGCCAGCTCCGCTTTTATATTCTTCTTGAGCCTCTTTAACTTCCGCTAAATCGGCGTCAACGTCAATATTTTTGTCGTGTTTGCCTTTGTCAGGCGAAAAGTTGAACGTTATCCGCAGCTTATCTCGGAATAACACAACCTTTCGTATCAAGAGCTGGAATATCGACTCTTTGAAATCGTCGTTGGAAATCTGTTTGCCGATAAACTGCTTTAAGAACTTTGCATAGTCTTCTTTGCTTGCAATGTTCTGTTGTTTTATTTTTTCAGTTTCAATTTTACTCTTAATAACCTCAACGTCTTTTTCAAGCTCTTCAAGGCGTTGCTTTGTAGTCTGAGTGAAGATTCCCTCTTCGATAGCCCTCATAATGTTTTTGAGGGCTTTTTCTTTTTCCTTGAGTTGACCTTGTAGGTTTATTACGGTAATGTTTGAGGCAAGTTCTTCCATTTGAATGGCGTATGCCGTGTCTACGATTGCAGGAATAAAGCCGCTTTCAAGAACGTCGCAGCAAACCTTAAATACGGTGTTTTCTATATTGTCTTTTTGAACGCTCGGCATAGTGCAGCCTTTACGTCTCTTTTTATCGAAACACGTGTAATAGAAGTAAACCACGCCTCTATGGCTTGTGCCAGAATCGCCAGTCATAAGTGAACCGCACTCTCCGCAATAGAGTTTACCAGATAAAAAGAATTTACCGTAGCTTTTGCGTCTGGACGGAGCCCGTTTGTTTGCGGCGATAATTGACTGAACTTTCGCATAGGTTTCCATATCGACAATAGGAGGGAGGGTGTTTTCAAACACTTCGTCGCCGTATCGAACAATGCTGATATACTTCTCCAGCCTTAGCATACGATAAATCGTATTCGGGACGAAAGGGCGACCGAATTTGTTTTTTATTCCTCGTTCAGCAAGCTCCTTGCATATATCCTTAACGATTCTTCCGTTTGCGTAATCTGCATAGACCTGTCGGACTATTTCCGCCTCTGTTTCGTTTATCACATATTTTTTGTCTTTAATATCGTAACCAAAGAGAACAAAGCCTCCCGTGTATTGACGTTTTTGTCTGGACTCGTTCATTCCTCTGCGTATTTTCTGGGAAAGTTCTGCCGAATAATACTCTGCAAGTCCGATATAGACGTTTTCAAGCAATATACCGTCGAGATTCTTGCTGCCGTCAATGTTTTCGGAGGTTCTTTGTGTCGCAGAGATAAGGAGTTTGTTGTTCTTTCTAAGTCTTTGCTTATTTACGGCGACCTCGATAGAGTTTCTTCCGAATCTGTCAAGAGCATAAACGAGAACTATGTCCCACGGAACTGGTTTCTCGGCGTCTTTCAGCATTGTTTGAAATGCGGCACGATTATCATTGGTTCCAGTGGTGGCTCTGTCTATATATGTATCAATAATTAAAATATCGTTTTTTTCGGCAAATTCTTGGCAGACTCTGAGCTGTCCCTCAATGGACTGTTCGGTCTGTCTTTCGCAAGAATAACGTGCGTAAATCACGGCTTTTTTCACTATGCAAACCTCCTGCAATTCTTATGCAAATGCAATGCTTTTGCATTACTCTTGCTTTCCAAAAGCAATGCAAAATTATGCAAATAAAATCAAATCAAATAAAAAGAAATTAAAAGAAATAAAATAGACTTCGTCTATGTCAGATAGACAGAATACGTGCGTGCGTGAGTGGGCGTGCACACGATTATTTTATATCTTTTTTCTTTTTCCACGGAGCCACTAAAGGCTCGTCAATATCATAGGCAAGATTTACACAAGAAAATAAGCCTATGGCGAATGTTAGAGACCATATTAGAACAGATACAATAAAGGGTATTTTCCTGACTACAGGGAGTAACGAAACAGGTAAGAATATCGTATCAAAAACAAGCTCAACTATGGATAAAGCAGCGTATATAATCGAGCAAGGTATTGCTATAAGGCAGAATATCCAAAAAAAGACATTCAAAAAGCGATATGGCTGAATCAATTCACGCAACTGACCTTTCAAAATTTCTCTAACCCGTTCCTTGTAATCTTCGACGGTTTTAATATTCAATGTTGGCATAGTTGTCTCAACACTGTAAAACATTTACTACCCCTCCTGACTTTCTTGATTCTCTAAAATCTCGTAAGCCTTTGCAAGTAGCAAGGCTTTTTTTCTTGTGTCGAGTTTTTCGCAAACCTTTAAGAGTTCTGTTTCTATCTCTGAAAGCTCACGTGTGTGTGTTTCGCCGTTGGAGAGAGTTACTGTATTGTGATGTCCGCTTGTAATGGCAACAGGGGCAGAGGCTCCCGTAACGTTATTGATACCGATGTCTCCCTCGTAAAAATACTCAATTCCCACGCCGAAATAATCGGCAATTTTTTTTACCGTGCTCGGTCTTGGTGTTGCGTCTGTCTTTTTCCAGTTAGTAACTACCGATTTTGAGAGCCCGAGATTAACAGCAAGCGTTGTCATAGCGATACCGTTTTGATTACATAAGTCCGAAACCTTTTTATAGAACATAAAAGAACCTCCGAAAATTTTTTTGAAACAAATCGAACTTTTTAGAACAAAACGCTTGACAAACCAGTTTTATAGTGCTAAACTGAACTCAATCGAACGAAAGAGAACGATATGCAACCGCAAAGAGCTCACTTTCGAGAGACGACAGCGGCTCGGTTTGGTTCTATTAGGTTTTGCTCGCAACAAACACTATAGCACCAAACTAAACCAAAGTCAAGTAAATTAAACCAAATCTTAAAAGGAGGTGCCTATGGATAAGAAATACTACACCTGTGCAGAGGTAGCACAAATCTACGGCGTAAAGGTCGCCACTGTATGGTCTTGGGTGAGGGACGGAAAGCTCGGAAGTGTAAAAATAGGTCAACGCTACAGAATCAGGCAGCAAGACCTTGACTCTTTTGAGGTGGCAGAAAACAAAGATTAACAAGGTTTAGGAGGTATCTATGCAGCAACTAAAACAACTCAACAAGGTAGTAAAAGAGGTTCTGGAAGAGAACCCCGAAACACGCAGGAGCGACATTAAACTTATTATGGAGGTTTTCAAACGCAGAGGCGTAAATACCTCTGAATCGTTTGCAACACTGGCTGTAAACGGTCAGCTCGCTCAAATGGAATCTATTACAAGGGCACGCAGAAAAGTGCAGTCCGATTACCCAGAACTCAAAGACGACCACGCCGCAGAGCTCAGAGCGGAACGGGAGGAAGTCTTCAGAGAATATGCAAAAACACCAGTATAAAAACAAAAGGAGATTACTTATGAATTACAACGTTTACAGGGTTGAGAAAGTCAACGATTACAAAAACAAGGGCGATTCGCTCGATTACAACTACTCTAAAGACTTTGAGGAGCTCAGAAAGCTCAGGGGATACGTAACGCAGGACTACGTTATCTCAGACTCCGAGTTCGAACTTGGACACGTTTATTTTAACGGAGACCTTATTAAGCCTCTTGAAAAGGTTTCGTCGTTCGAGGGAGAACCCGTTAAGGTAATTCCTATAAAAACAAGCATCGAAGTGAAAGACCTTAAGCTGGGCGACCGATTCAAATTCGGAAAGACAGAATTTGTAAAACTCGACAACTCTCACGGTGGTTGTTTGTGTCTTGCGGCGGACGTGCTGTTCAAAGACTGCTTTGACGAGGACAACCAAAACAACTGGATAACTTCCTCGTTACGAAAAAAGCTCGCAAGAGTTATCGGAGATTATATCGAAAACAAAGACGCATTGATTCCGTTCGTTAGAGACCTGACAACCGACGACGGTATAACAGAATACGGCAGCTGCACAGACGTTGTTTCACTGCTCACTTGCGACGAATACCGCAAATACAGAAAGCTCATTCCAAGCTGCGGAAAGTGGCACTGGACGATTACGGCGGACAGTCTGGAATACTCGTTCGATGTTCGCGGTGTCCATTCGGGCGGTAGTTTGAGCGACGGCGATGCGTGTGACGGTGGCCGCGGCGTGCGTCCGCTTTGTGTTCTGAAATCTGACACTCCCGTCGAGACGGTATGACTGTAGAGTTTGAAAACTCTCCACCAATGATAAAAGACGTGCCGCAGCTTGAGCTTAAGCTCTTTGCTAAAAGCCTTGTTGCGGCGGTCAAGCAATACAAAATACAACAGGAGGTAACGCAATGTCAGGAGCAACCAAAATAGAAACGAAAGAAAAGAATTTGCTCGACTGCACGCTGCAAGAGGTTGAGAAAATGCTCGAGCCCTTGTCAGACGACGACAGAGAGCGTGTCGTTTCTAAAATGTGGAACGACTATCGCAAAAGATTAGCGGAGGCGTAAAAATGAGCCTTGAAAAAGTAAAACTCAAGCACAATTCTCCAGAGTGGCTGCAATTCCGAAAAAGCGGAATCGGCGGCTCTGAGGCAGCAGCAATACTCGGGCTTTCTCCGTTCAAAACAAACGTTGAAGTCTGGGAAGAAAAAGTCGGACTGAGAGAGCCAAAAGATATATCGGATAACCCAGCCGTCAAATACGGCAAACAGGCGGAAGATATGCTCGTAAAACTCTTTGCCTTAGACTTTCCCGAGTATAAAGTCAGAACTAACAAAAATGTGGTTTACAGACGAGGTTTTATGTTCGCCTCGCTCGACGCCGAACTAACAGACGGGCAAGGACAAAAAGGGTTCCTCGAGTGCAAAACGACAGAAATACACTCTAAGACAACGCTCGAAAAATGGAATCGGCACATACCAGAATACTACTACACTCAATTACTTCATTACTTCGTAGTAACTGGCTGGGACTTTGCTTTTTGTAAAGCTCAGCTGAAACAAACAGGGCTAAACGAAATGCCCGAAACGGTATCAAGACACTATCCGTTTTTCAGGGGAGACCTGAAAGAGGATATGAGGTATCTCTACCTCAAAGAAAAAGAGTTTTGGGGCTACGTCGAACGGAAAGAACGTCCGCCGCTGCTCCTACCAAACTTCAGCAAAGACTAAAAATATTTTGGAGGACAAACAAATGTCAAATGAATTAACCCTTGTAATGCAAACTCCCGTTGAGGAACTTGTACCTAAGCTCCTTGCGTGGAACAACCAAGAACTGCTCGCCGCCGTGCGTCAACGCCTGACGATGTATCAGGGCATCTCTTATTTGGAAAACGAAATAGCAACCGCTAAAGCGGATAAAGCACAGCTAAACGCTTTCTGTAAGTCTCTTAACGACGAACGTATCCGTATCGGCAAAGTCTACTCGTCGCCTTACGATAAATTCAAGGCAGAGGTTGACGAGGTTATCGGAGAGGTAAAGACTGTCGTCGGAGAGATTGACGCACAGGTAAAAGCCTATGAGCAGCAAAAACAAGCCGAGAAACAGAACTCAATTATCGAATACTACAAGACTGTTGTCGGAGAGTTTGACGGACTTATTCCGTATGAAAGGATACATAGCCCGAAATGGCTCAACGCAACAACTTCATTGAAGTCCATTAAAGCGGACATAGACTCGATTCTCACGAACGCCAGAAATGCGATAGTAGCAATCGAGGCTCTAAAAAGCGAAAACGAATCGCAAATTAAAGCGTTCTTTTTCAGAACGTTGAGTTTGAGCGACGCTCTTACGGAGAACGAGAGGCTCAAAGCCGAGAGCCAAAGAATTACAGAGCTTGCCGCAAAAAAAGAGGCGGAACAGGCTGCCGCAGCGGTTCAAACACAACAGGTAACCGTAGAGCCTGCGGCTGTAACGCCGAAACACCAGACCGTCAGGTTTCAGGTTGAGGGAACTATTGAACAGCTCAAAGCTCTCCAGAAATTCTTGAGAGAAAACAACATCAAATATTCAGCCATAAAGGAGGGCTAATAATATGGCAAACGTAGTCGCAACAACTCAAAAAAGTATCGCAAAAAAACAACCGAAATTCTCGGTATTTATGTCTCAGGATAACATCAAAGCACTTGTGCAGCAGTCGGTTGGTAAAAACGCACAGAGCTTTACCACGGCGATTATATCTGCTGTCAGCAATAACCCTGCACTTGAAGAGTGCACTCAGAAAACAATTTTGTCGGCGTGCTTGCTTGGCGAGAGCCTTAAGCTCTCTCCGTCGCCGCAGCTCGGGCAATACTATCTTGTTCCGTTCAACAAAAAGGACAGATACGGAAATATTCTGGAAACCAACGCCCAGTTTGTTCTCGGTGTAAAAGGTTATAAACAACTCGCTATGAGGTCGGGGCAGTATCTTGACATCGACGTCCTTGAAATAAAAGAGGGCGAATACAAAGGGCGTGATAAGCTCACGGGCAAACAACGCTTTGAGTTTATTGAAGACGACGACGAAAGAGAGTCTCTCCCGACGGTCGGATATATGGCTTATTTTGAATTGCTCAACGGGTTCAAAAAGGTTATTTACTGGACGAAAAAGAAAATGCTCCACCACGCAGACACTTACAGCCCTGCGTTCAGAGCGGATAAATATGAAGATTACATCAACGGAAAGATTCCGAAAGAGGAACTCTACAAATACAGTTCGTTCTGGTATAAGAACTTTACGGAAATGGCTTTCAAAACATTGCTCCGCCACCTTATAAGCCAGTGGGGCATTATGAGTATCGAAATGCAGACGGCTATCGTTTCCGACGACGCTGTAATCGGAGAAAACGGCGACCCTGAATACGTCGAATATAATGACGATTCCGCAGCTGTAGAGGCAGCAGGGGCGTCAGGACAGCCCGAAACCGTCTCAGCTGAAGAGCAAGGCGAATTTGATTTTTTCGGCGATAACGCTTAATAGGAGGCGTTTATGGAGTTTCAAGTTTTAGGAACACCCGTCGGGAAACATCGTCCGAGATTTTCTACGGTGCACGGCTACGCTCAGGCAATTAAGCAAAAGGAGGACGTCTATTACGAGAACCTCGTTAAGCTATGTTTTTCACAGGCAAAACCCGAGGGTTATGACCTGTATGAAAAGCCGTTAAAGGTTGAAATTCGAGCGTTTTTCGATGTTCCTAAGGCGTTCTCCAAAAAACGAACAAATGAGGCTCTGGAGGGCTGCATAAGCCCTCTGAAAAAGCCTGACGCAGACAACATTGCAAAGATAATCTGTGACGCTCTGAATGGAGTAGCATACAAAGACGACGCACAGATTGTGGAGCTCATAGTCCGCAAGTGCTATGCAGAAATGCCGAGTGTAAGCGTGATTGTCGAAGAGTTCAGGACTTAAGCAGGAGGCAAACAATGGCAAAAGAATATTTCCCTCACGATTACTGTGCAAGGTTGACATTAAGAGAGATTCGCAAGGACTACGGTCTCGAGGGGCTCGGCTTTTACTGGTGTTTCGTTGAAATGCTGCACGAAGAGGGCGGCTACATTAAAGAAACGGAACTTGAAAGCATTGCATACGACCTAAGAGTTAGTATAGACCTTGTGCAAGCTGTAATCAGAAACTACGACCTGTTTGTTATAAAAAAAGGAAAAATCAGCTCGGAAAGAGTGCTTAGAAATATCAAAAAGAGAGCCGAAATATCCGAGGCGAGAAAATCTGCGGCTGAGAGCCGCTGGAACAGACAGGGCGAACAACTGCCGCTGGCGGATATACCTACAGATGAACAAACGGCAGATATGCAAACAGCAAAGCAATTCTACATTGCAAGCATTGAACGTTGCTTTGATAGGTTTTTGGAAAATGCAAGCGGAGACACGCTCTTGTTTTCAAAAAACATTTACGACTATAAGGGCTTATTTGACACCGTTATAGCAGAAGTAAAAAGCAAGGACTACGTAATAATCGACCGTAAAAATGTGCCAGTGTATAGATTTTTGCAAGTAATACAAAGACACATCAAGCAAAACGGAGACATTAAAAATCTCGCTCAGGCGTTGAACGACGTGCAGGACAGATACGTCAAAGGCAAGATTAAAAACAGGGCAAATTACCTTATCTCTACCCTGTATAACGCCGCTCTCTTTGATTGCGGCGACGAATAATAACTCAGGAGGAACAACCGTGAGAACCGAACAAACAAATGCAGCAAGAGTAGCAGGAACTATTGCTACCAGACCTACCACTTTCGACTGTTGCGGAGAGACGTTTTACTCTTTTACACTGAACGTCAAACGCTCAAGCGGAAATATAGACGCTGTCCCAGTAAATATTTCAAAATATTTGCTCGGAGACGCAAAAGTTGGCGACAATGTCGCTTTCACTGGACAAATAAGGACATACCAAAAGTTTATCGACGGCAAAAATCGTCTTATTATTACTTTTTTTGCTCTAAGCGTAGACGAATACACGGAAGATATTAACGACATTGAACTTATAGGCTTTTTCTGTAAAGAGCCGCAACACCGAATTACTCCGCTCGGACGAGATATATGCGATGTAATGCTCGCTGTAAACCGTTCACGAGGTAAGTCCGACTATATCCCGTGTATTGTGTGGGGTAGAACGAGCAGACACATTGCGACGCTCGAAATTGGCTCAGAAGTCAGAGCTATAGGCAGGCTACAAAGCCGTCAATATGTCAAAACCGACGCAGACGGTAACCAGACCGAGAGAACAGCTTACGAGGTTTCTATCAACAGAATAAACGCCGTAGGCGAGGAGGAATAGTATGTATGACGCAAAACGTGGTTACGGCTTGCAATTAACCAAGTTCGACGACCAATATGAGGACAGTATCATTTATCGAGACAGCAAAGAGTCAATTATAAATCTTGCCGACAAAATTATTCGCAGTTTTGGCTACAACGGTCTTTTATCACAACTCAATGAAATGCAGGGCTATGCTTTATACAACGATAAAATGAGCGGCAAATTCACTGAGGAGGAATTAGAAAAAAGCTGCTGGTCTAATAAATACGATATACCAAGCTATTTTATTAACCTACTGCTTAAAGAGTTTAATATGTGCGTGCTGGGGTGGTAAATGAGAACAAAAGACGACCTAAAAATATTGCAAGCACTTCCGTTGGAGGTTAAGGTATGGAAAACCGAACAACGCATAAGAGAGTGGGTTAGTTACTTTGGCAAAGATAATGTTTGCGTTTCATTTAGCGGAGGGAAAGACAGCACGGTCTTATTGCATATTGTTCGTAATTTATATCCAGATGTAGAGGCTTTATTTGTTGACACAGGGCTTGAATACCCAGAAATCAGACATTTTGTCAAAACATTCGACAATGTAAAAATTGTAAGACCTCAGATGAGATTTGACGAAGTTTTGCGTGAGTATGGTTATCCAGTAATCAGCAAAGAGGTTGCGAATTGCATTTATTGGGCAAAGCGAGGAAATCAAAGCAGAATCGAGAGACTGAACGGGACTTGGAAAAATAAGGACGGAGAAAAATCAATTTACAACAAGGAAAAATATGCTCCGCTGTTAAATGTTGATTTTAACATAACAGACAGGTGCTGCCAAATTATGAAAAAATCGCCAGCCCACAAGATTAAAAAAGCCCAGATAGTTGCAACAATGACCGAGGAAAGCCTTATGAGATACTCTGCGTGGATAAAAACGGGCTGTAATGCTTTTAACCTCGGAAAATCACAACCTATGAGTTTCTGGACGGAACAAGATGTTTTGGCTTATATCAAACAATCCAAACTGCCTATTGCGAGTGTCTATGGCGATATTCTCTACAAAGGCTCAGACGGCGGTTTATACGAAGATTGTTTTTGCGACGGGAAACTCTGCACAACTGGAGCGAAACGAACGGGCTGTATTTTCTGTATGTTTGGTGCCCACTGTAAAGACGACGACAGATTTGTAAAGCTGAAACAGACGCACCCTCGACAATATGAATATTGTATGGGCGGCGGAGCTTATGACAATGACGGAATGTGGAAACCAACAAAAGAGGGTTTGGGAATGAAACACGTCATAGATACGATAAACGGAATTTACGGAGACGATTTTATTATGTATTAACAATCGGGAGGACACTTAAAGATTGTCGCATAAGGCAAATATGAAAGAAAAACTAAAAAAACTATGGCAATGGCTCAGAAAGAACGTTCTCAATCGAGAAATGCTCGTCTGGGTGTTGATAGCGGAAGTGATTTTCTGGTCTCCGTGCATTGTCGCAGGCTTGCTTGCGGTATTTGTAAATAGTTGGTGGTGGACGGCGTTCGGAGCGGTTATTGCGTTCTGGTCGGCACCGTTCACACCTGCTATGCCGCTGCAGCTGGCTTTAGCCGTCGGACTTAAGAAACTTTATCACGCTATCAAAAAACGAAAATCAAAAAAGAAAGAGGAGGCAAAAAATGCTAAAAATCAAGAAAGACGTTGACATTAACAAACTTACCGAGTGTGGCTTTGTGAGTTTCAGAGTGTCGAGGTCGCACACGAATTATTACTTTGCAAGCAGACAGGGCGTTATGTTGCTCTGCAACAATGTTGTAAGGGAAATTTGGCGAGACGAGATATACGAAGACGACACTCGCATACATAGCGTGCCAAAATACCAAAAACGAGGCGTTGAACCCGAAGACGGTCTCTACGCAGCTATTAAGGCAGGGCTCGTAATAAGCAAGGAGGAAGAGGACGCAAATGAAAGTAAAGAACTGTAAAGGCTGCGAACACTGTAAACGCCGAGTCTGGAGTTCCTATGTTCAGCCGAATAACTATCACGCTATCGGAGTGAGTCACGCTTACGCTTATTGCGATAAATATAAGATTCGCTGTTCTGACGTTCGGACGTGTAACGAAAGACAGCCAGAAAGCGAAATAAGGAGGTAATTATGAAAAAAGTAAAACCTATAACAAAAGCCGTGCTCAAACTCGCTCTCCCGTTGCTTATCTCTATTTTAGCGATAACGCAAGCTGTATGCACAGGTATGGCAATCAACGCAGAAGAAACCTTTGCTGCACTCGGATACGGGCAGGCAGCATTATCTACTGGTGTAATCGCCTCGTTTAGCTGGGCGTATCGCATATATCTCATAAAAAACATTAAAAAGGAGTCTCAAAATGGAAAACAAGGTAACATCTGAACAAATTGAAAGAATCATTAAGAACGGCACGCTCGAGGTTCAAACGCTTGGAGACAAAACTACTCTTGTAAAGTTCACGACGAAAGAGGGGTTTGTAATTGTGGCGACGTCGTCCTGCGTTTCTCCCGAAAACTACGATAAGAAAATCGGCGAAGAGCTGTGTATAAGGGACATCAGAGATAAACTCTGGGAGCTTGAGGGTTACAGGCTGCAAAAAGAACTCTGCGAAACAAAAGCAGAAACAGCAAAAGAAAGGGTCGAAAAAGAGGCAAACGAGCTGGAAAGCCGTGTCACGTCTCTTAACGGTTTTATCGGGACGCCTAAGTTTGATAACCTGAATGACGCCGCAAAAGACTATCTTATTCGTCAAAGAGACGTTATGTGGCAATACCTTGTAATTTTGCGTTGCAGGTTGTCTATTTGGGAGGATAAGGCGTGAATAAACTGTTTTTAATCGGCAACCTCACGAAAGACCCTGAGTTCAGCACAACACAAAGCGGTTTATCTGTTTGCAGGTTCGGAATCGCCGTAAACAGACCGTATCAGACGAACGGCGAAAAGACTTGCGACTTCTTCACGATAACCGTTTGGAGAACGCTCGCAGACAACTGCGGCAAGTATCTTAAGAAAGGCAGCAAGGTGGCTGTTACGGCTCAACTGCAAAACCACTCGTATGAGGATAAAGACGGCACAAAACGCTCCAGAAACGAAATTATCGCAGAGTCGGTTGAGTTCCTTAGCGGAAACCGTAACGACGCTCAAGGGGTGGCGGAGACGCCTCAATACACGGACGACGATTATCCGTTCTAACAGGAGGTCTTATGACAAAGAAAAAAGACAAAATGCCTATCGAAGTAATCAGGGCGACGTTCTCTCCAAAAGTAACGATAGAGGAGGCTCAGGGCGTTTTTAAGGCGTCCGCCACCGATAAGACCGTTAGTCAGGTTATCGAATATCAAAACGACGTTGAAAGAAACCATATTTTGAACGCTGTCTCCGATTTTATGAAATCTAACGGAATCAGCACTGCGTATCTTCTCAATAAGGACGTGCTGACGGATATTTTAATCGGTGGCAATAAACTTGCTATAGAGCGTGATTCGTGGAAAAAAGAATACAAGCTCGCCGCAGCGGCTAATAAACAACTTGCAGAGGCTCTCGATAGAAAGTGCGATACCTGCCCAGCTATGGAAAGGCTACAGAAAGAAAGAGATTTGTTTGAGCTTATGCTCTTTGCTGTTGTCAGAAACAGCGGCGTGCTTTCTCTCGGTCTGACTCTACATAAAACCGAAGAGGAAATTTCAGAGAAAACGTTTGAAACAATCGACGAACTCAAAAAAATGATTGATATACCGAAGATAACCGAAATTATGAATCAAGCGACCAGACGTCGCAAAGGAGACAACAATGAAAAGCGATAAAAAGAACTACGAATTTGATTGCAACAAGTGCCTGCGAAAAGGCACCACGGTGTGCCAGCACTGTGCATACGCAATAACGCCGAGCGGCAAAATGAGTCGTCCCTCATTCTACAAGGAAAAAGAGGAAAAGGCTCCCGATAAAAACATTGTTGTCGTATGTGTCGTCGGACGCAAAAACGGCGAACTGCTACCGAAAGAACAGCACGACGCAGCAAGACTTAAAGATATTAAGGCGGCGGTTAATGAACGCCTTAAGGACGGTAAGTCTATCCCCGACGAGTGGATAAAGGAGTATAACGAACTCAGCAACAAATAAGGAGGCGTTTATGGCGAGGCAAAAAATGTACTTCAAGTACGAGATACCGACAAGTATTGTGGAAATAGTCAAAGCGGTTTGCAGTGACTACGACCGCAGGGAAAAGCAGATAAAGCACGGCATAGTAACGGGCGATGTTCTGGCTACTTATGTGCGTCTTAACAATATCGTCGATTGTGCTCTCGAAGACATTGAAGTCGGAATCAGAAAAGATATTCTCAAGGACATACAGTATCGCAGAGGTTACGACTTTTCGCCAGCCTCGCCGCTTATATCCAAGAATACATACTATCGGCGTAAGAGAAAACTTATATACGATATAGCTGTCGGACTTGCTCTTATGTAGGTATATATAAATAATAGAAACTATAAACCAGTTATGTAAGATAGTATCTATATACTACTAAAGCATATCGACAAAAGCAAGCCCCAGCATAAATGGTGACTATTCATACTTAATCAAGTGCTAAAATAGATTTTAGAATATGTGCCATATACCCTTTGAGGTTAGAGCCCTTTTATTCCAAGCAGGAGTAACTGGGCTCATTTTGTTTTCAGGAGTAACGAAATGAGTCAAAAAAAAGATACAACGCCGAAAAAGAAATCGGCAAATAAAAAAGGAGCGGTTAGAAACGAAAAAGGTCAATTCGTAAAAGGCAATGTTATAGGCGAAGAGACACGCTTTCAAAAGGAAAATGCTGCTGCCTGCAAATTCAAAGAGGAATACTGCGACAAGATAATAGATTTTTTCGGTAAGCCTGCTACCAGAGTGGAATACAAGGAAACCTACTTTAAGGGCGAACTTACATCAAGAACACCTGTCGTGGTAGCAACAGAATACCCGACGTTTGAATTGTTTGCTGCGAGTTTGGGCGTAACTACTGAGACCGTAAAAAACTGGACGGAAATAAGCCCCCGTTTTAAGGTCTGTTACGCACGTGCAAAGGAAATGCAGCTCGGAAAGCTTACGGCAAATGCGGTTTCGGGCTTGTATAACCCTGTATATGCCAAGTTTGAGGCTGTAAACAACCACGGCAAAGCCGACAAGCAGGAAGTTGATACAAACGTCGTTACAGGCGTAGACGATAAAACGCTTGCAATTATACAACGTGTGGGAGAACGGCTCAATGGCAAAAAAGAAGACAGCTAAAATATCCGCCGCCACCTATGGCGAATACATACAGCAGATTCTTAAAGCCGAGTTTGATTATTGCCGTGACAACGTTGTTTACTGGGCAAACACCTATTGCGTTATCGAAGACAAAGACTCTCCCGAGATAATTGTCCCGTTCAAAGGCTGGGACGCTCAAAATCAGACGCTCAGAGACTTTGATACCTATCGTTTGAATCTTATACTCAAGGCTCGACAAATGGGTATTACGTGGATAGCTCTTTACTATTGCACGCACGACTTAATGTTTAATCTCGGGCATACTGTCGTGGCTCTTTCTAAGACGGAAGACGACGCAAAAGAGCTTGTCAGGCGTATGAGTGTTATTCTCGATAACCAACCAGAGATATTGCACGCAGGCGGTCTAAAGTATGTGGCGACGGCAAGCACGATAACCATTACGGACGGCGGCGGACGTCTGAAATCAACGTTTAAGGCTTTTCCTGCGTCTCCTGCCGCAGGGCGTTCATTTACAGGCAATATTCTGCTACTTGACGAGTGGGCGTTTCAAGAGGCGGCGGACGAAATCTGGACGTCGGCATATCCGACAATAAACCGTCCTACAGGCGGTAAAGTAATTGGACTGTCTACTATAAAGAAAGGCACGCTGTTTGAGTCTCTCTGGACGTCAGAGAACGCCTTTCATAAGATATTCCTCTCAGTGTTCTCAGACCCTCGTAGAACGCAAGAGTGGTATGAACAGACGGCTACGGACTTAGGCGTTAAGGTTAAGCAAGAATACCCGAGAACTGCGGAAGAGGCTCTCAGTAATCTCGGCGGTAGCTTTTTCTCGGAGTTTGATTATAGTCTGCATACTTGCGAGCCTTTCAAGATTCCGTCCGACTGGACTATTTACAACACTATGGACTACGGTCTGGATATGTTTGCTCATTACAAGGTAGCAATCGACAATGAGAAAAATGTCTATGTATTCCACGAAATTTATCAAAGCAATTTGATTATATCGGACGCAGCGGCAAAAGTGCTGCTCGCAGAAAGTGTTGAGAATGAGGACGGCTCGGTATCTCAGTGGTATCCGCCGAGAGTTAGGCTTGCTCCACCAGACCTTTGGAATCGCAATCAAGAGAGCGGAAAAAGTAAAGCCCTCGTTTTTGAGGAAAACGGTCTCGAGCTTGTAAAGTCAAACAACGACAGAAGTGCAGGCTGGTTGTCTATAAAAGAGTTATTAAAACCGCAGTTTACGCCTGACGGAAAGAAATATGCTCGATTAAAGATATTCCGCACTTGCACGAACCTCATACGGACGTTGCCACAGATTCTAATAGACGAAAAGAACCCAGACGATTGTGCGAAAGAACCTCACGAACTCACGCACGCACCAGACGCTCTTCGTTACTTTGCAATCTACTGGACACAGCCGCCCGAACAGCAAAAGCCTAAGCGTGTTAAGTATAGAGCCGATATTCTGGAGGACTACTTAAACGCCTCAGAGGCTGAACGACAAATAATTATCAAGAAATATGGAGAACCCGACCTATGAAAATAGAAATCGAAGACACCAAACTTACGTTTTTTCAGGAACTTTACCACGAGGCAAGGTCTTTTTCTGACGAAACGTATAGAAAACTGGAGCAACACTTGCAACAGTATAAAGGCTCAACGAAAATAGACGGCTCCGATACCGAGGCGACGCAAATACGAAACATAACGTATGAACTTGTCGAGTCTCAGGTAACGAGCTATCTTCCGAACCCAGCCGTTACTCCGAAAATGTTTAGCGAAAGGAACGAGAGAAACGCCAAAAGCATTGAGTATTTACTCAAAAACAAGCGAAACGAGCTCCCGTTTGAGAAACTAAACGACCTCGACGAGCGATACAACCCTATCTACGGCGGTTCTATCTGGCTTATTGAGTGGGATAACTCGATAGTCACACACAATACTGTCGGAGATGTCAGAATCAGCTGCTTGAGTCCTAAACGCTTTACAGGACAGCCGAATATCTACGACGTTAAGGATATGGAATACTGCTTTATCGAGTTTGAAACAACAAAAGAAGAGATAGTCCGTAAATACGGCGTTTCCCCTGCGGTGGCGGAGGATACCGAGTCTGAAGAAAGTGCGGACGATAAGACGGCAACGCTTTATGTCTGTTATTACAAAAACGACGAAGACAAGGTCTGTCAATATGTCTGGAGCGGAGATACCGAACTGCTCGACATCGAAGATTATTACGCAAGGAAACGCAAAATTTGCAAAAAGTGCGGCAAACGAGAGGAACTCTGCACCTGTGACAAACCTGTTTACGAGACCCTCAACGAAGAATACGAGGAGCTTATCGAAGACGTGCACCTTTCGGACGGCAACGTAATTCCTGCTATGAGCACCGTAATCAAGGACGGGCAGGTAGAAATGACTACCGAAAAACAACCGCTCTATCTCGATAACGGACAAATGGCGTTTGACGACCTCGGTTTGCCGATTATGCAAGACGTTCCTGTTCCGAAGACCGAACCGACAAAATTACCGTTTTATACGCCGAATATTTTACCTGTTGTAATCAGAAAAAACACATCAGAGGAAGACAACCTACTCGGACAGTCTGACTGCGAATTTATCAGACCGCAGCAACAGGCAATAAACAAGATAGAAAGCCGTATCGTTGAGAAATTGCTCGGCAGCGGCGTTTATCCTATTGTTCCCGAGGGTTTTACAGGAGACCTCGACAACAGCCTCTGGAAGAAAGTTTTTAAGGCGACACAAGCCAATTATAAACTTTTCGGGAGAGTTGATTTGCAGGTAGACATTTCTCGAGACGTGCAACAGGCTGAAAGGCTTTACGACCAAGCCAAAAGACTGCTCGGTATTACCGATAGCTATCAGGGGCAGTATGACAGCTCCGCTCAAAGCGGTAAAGCAAAGCAGATACAGGTAGCTCAGGCGGCAGGACGTCTCGATAGTAAGCGGCAAATGAAAAATGCAGCTTATGCGGAAATCGACCAGATAATCTTTCAGTATTATCTCGCTTACGCCGACGAGCCAAGACCTGCAACTTACATAGACGCTCAGGGCAGGCGGCAAAACTATATGTTCAACCGTTACGATTTTATTGAGAGAGACGCTGCAGGCGAGTATTACTACAACGACGAATATCTCTTCTCTACGGACGCAACAATCGACGTTGAAAAATCGAGAGAGACGCTTTGGCAGGAAAACAGAGCCAACTTCCAGCAAGGTGCATACGGAGACCCTGCATTACCACAGACACAGCTCATATTCTGGCAGAATCAGGAAATGGCTCATTATCCGTGGGCACACGATAACGTCGAGCGTATTAAGGCTGAAATTGCACGTCAGCAAGAATTGCAGCAAATGCAGACGCAAATTGACGGTTTATCAAAAGAGGTTGACGGCAGAAAAGGATATGAGGAATACCTCCTCGAAAAACTTAAAGGAGGAAATAAGCAATGAGAAAACTTAAAGACCCTATTTCTACATCGAAAGTGACAAAAACACCGCAAATTAACCTCGGTTACACGGAAAATCTAAGAGATGTGCAACCGATAGACGGAGGCACGTTCAACACTCCTAAACAACCGCAGTTTATTAGCCCTGAGGAATTGCTGAGAACGAGGCAGAATCTGGATACAAGTTATCTTCAAAACATCAATGGCTTAGGCGAACGTTTACCGAAAGACCTTGTGACGCCAACTGCACCGACGTATGCAAATGCAGGTGTATCGGGCGACACATCGCAAACAACTACTCCGACAACTCCGACGCAGGAAACGCCGTCCTCGACTGAGCCTGTAGACAGCTATGAGCAATGGCTGCAAAAAAACTCTGAGACATACGAAAAGACGTATAAGGACACTGTGGAGGCTATTGATAAAAACGCACAATCTGCAAAGCAGGCGGCGGAAAATCAAAGAATACAGGCAGAACAGAACGCAGAGAGGGAAAGGGAGCGTGCAAATATTGACGCTCGTTCCAGTTATGCTCAAAACCTGTCTCAATATGGCAAAGTAGGCGAGCAAATGCAAAGTATGGGCTTAAGCGGTAGCGGATACGGAGAATATCTGAACGCTCAGGCTTATGCTCAGCAACGAGCTGAACAGCAAGCAGCAAACGCAAGTGCGACCGCCGCCAAGAGGGACGCTCAATATACTGCCGACCAGACAAAACTTGCTGCCGACCAACAGACTAACAGCGACAAGCTTAACGCAAAGCTTAGCTACGAGCAAAACGTCAACCAGAACGCTGGCGAGCTTGCTAAGTATCAGCAACAGAAAGCTGAAGAGGCAAAAGCAAAAGCAGAACAAGAAGAGGCGGAAAGAAAGGCTGCTTACGCAGAACTGCTTTCGCAAGCAAACAGCGGCTCCTATTCAAAAGAACAGCTCCAAGAACTTGCAACAAAATACGGCTTATCCGAAAGCGATATTGCAAGTATTACAGACGCAGCCGACAAATACAAACAGTCTAAATATTCCGAAAATTACGCAAGTGCTATCGACAACATCAACCAATACGGCTCTGAACTCGAGTCTGACTATCTCGACAACCTGCTCGAACTCGATTATATCTCTAAAGAGCAATACGACTCTCTTAAGGAAAAATACAACAACAAAGTTGCTCTCGAATCGAAAAAGAAAATCGAGGAAAGTATGGAAAGCGGAGACTACAGCTCTATTGAGGCTACTCTCGAGAACGCTGACAAACTCTACGCCGAGAAGAAAATTTCCCAGAGCGAGTATCAGGATATTTACGGTAGAGGGCAAGAGGCTGCCATTTCTGGGCTTGTTGGTAAAGACTACGGCAGTAATTTTGCTGACTCGATTAGCGACTTTACCGAGGCAAACAAGGAGCTCGACGATATGTATGCTGCAGGAAAGCTGTCTAAAGAAAAATATGACAGCTTGAAAGCAAAACTCAACGAGAAAAACGCTAAAGGCGTTACCGTTTACGTTCAAGGACTCGGCAGCGGACGCAAGAACGACGACATCGACATTACTATCGGTCAAGGCTCCAGAGATAAAAAGAAAGAATACGACTTGCTCTGCGGAGACGAAGTTACAGACCCGAACGCTAAAGAGGCTCTCAATAAGCACGCCACGGGCGGAACAGGAGCTCCGAGCAACGGAACCCTCGTCGTTTATGCAGGCAAAATGTATATCTACACAAAGAAAGGCTGGCGAAACGTTATCAGCGACCACAGCAAAATCGAGGACGCAATCGCAGATTATCTCAAAAACAACAAGAAATAACACTCAGGGCAGGAGATTTATATGTCTACACTTTCAAAACTTGCACAATACAATAACAACAACGGCGTAGCACCTACTTCGGTAGGTGTTGCGTCCAAAAAGGAAAGCACGTCAACCCTCGGAAAATTGCAGAACTACGCTCAACAGGCGGCAGAAGAGCAAGCAAGAGCTGCTCAAGCTGCCGCAGAGGGCGAAAAGAATAATGGCGGTTTTTTCGGTGGACTTGGCTATCTTGGAGAAAAGATAGGTCTCGGTTTTTTGAGTGGAATTGAGGGTATCTGGGACTATACTGCAGGCGGACTTGCAAAACTATTCGGTGCCGACGATTGGGCTGAACAGCAATTTGCTAACGACTGGGTAAACTACAGTCACGCAGACGAGTGGTATAACCCGTCCGACGGCTGGAAAGTTGCAGGCGATGTCGCAGGCGGTATCGGAACGAGTTTGCCTGCCATTGCTGGTGTTGCCGCCGCAGCTGCCATTGCTTATTTCTCTGGCGGTTCGCTTTCAGGCGTGTCGGCAGGTATCATTTCTGGCGTTGTTGCTGGACTTGGAGCGGCTGGTAACGCCACCAAAGAGGCTTATAGAGAGACAGGCGAGCTTGGCGGTAAAGAATTTGGTTACGGTGCATTAAGTGGTATTACAGAGGGTGCTGTTGAGGGTTTATCCTCGGCAATCGGTGCTGGTACTGGTGCTATCGTCAAGAATATTTCTAAATCATTCGGCAAAGAGGTTGCAAAAACAACCGCTAAAGCGGCAGCAAGAGAAACCGTCGGAAAAGCTATCATTAAGGGTTTTGTAGGCGAGGCGTTTGAAGAGGGACTCTCTGAGTTTCTTGACCCTTATTGGAAACGTCTTACATACGACCCCGAGGCTAAGAACGCAACTGCTCAGGAAATCGGTTATGCAGCTCTTATAGGCGGTCTTAGCGGTGCTATTATGGGTGGTTTTGACGCTACCGTGCGAAACACCTCAAATACCATTAGAGGTAACAATATTGTCAATAAAGGAACCGCTACCGACGTTATAACAACTGCGGAAAATATTGCGAATAGTGATATTTATACCGACCAATACGAGTCGTTCGGAGCTGTTAAGAACATACTTAACGAGCTCCAGACAAGTATGCAGAAGACCGACGGCGAAATCAGAACGGTTAAACAAAAAATGCTCCTCGGATACCTCGAGAGAGCAAATACTTATACCGTTTTTGAACCTATGGTTCAAAAAAATGCCGCAAGAATTGTCGCAAACGCCGACGCTATTGCGGAACGTCTAAATACCTATGGTTATACGGACGCTCAGGGAAAGCCTATTACATATACGGCTGAGCAAATTCGTGCAGGAATCGACACTACCAACCCGAAATCTTACGCAAAAGCCCTTAAAACAAATAATATCCTTAGAACGCTTGCCGTAATCGACGCTACGGGACAACTCTATATGGATACAAAGAAGTTTGAGGCGGCTACGCTCAGAGGCGAAACTTTAAGCTCTCAGGTAGACCTCAACAGGTTTATAGAGACTGCGTCGCAAGAAGAACTCCACTCGGTGGCGGAAAAGCTCGACATCGCAGACTGGCAAGGTCTCACAAACGAACAATTCAAAGAGAAAATCGTCGCCTTTGCCGAACGTGGCGGAATTGAAGAGTATCAGACAGAACAACGCACAAATGCAGATATAAAAGCCGCCGCCGACGCTGTTGATGTGCAAAAGGCTAAAACCAATATTCCTCAGAAGTTTACGGCAAAGAAAGACGGCGTAACCAGATACACGCAGGGCGGCGTTGATATGGCGGTAATAAAAAACGGCGATTCATACCGTATCTACGACTATGAATCTGGCAGGCTTTCAAAACCGCTTACCCTGCAGCAAGTCAACGAAAGACTTACCGAAATCAGAGGTAAAGTTGATTCTGTCGTAAACACAGCCGCAGTTGAGCCTACGACGACGGAAGAAAGCCGTCAGGCGGCGGAAATAGACACTTATGCAGCGGAGAACATCTCTGCATATTCTAAGCTTAGCGACGCAAATAAAAGCCTTGTGCGTGGCGTGATTCGTCAAGCCAGAGCCGCAGGAATAAGCGAGGCAGATTCTCTTTCCTATGCTCGTGTAGCTGCTCACGCAGGGATAAACATCAGTTTTGATAAACAAGCAAAAGTAGGCGACATCGAAATTCTAAAGGTCGGCACCGACGAAAGCGGAAACGCAATTTATGCAGACGGTGTCTATTTTCCTGAGACAAACTCGATTTATGTCAACCCTGAGGCAAAACGCAGTCAGGAGCGTTTACTTATTCACGAGCTTACGCACGCCATATTTACAACCTCAGACGGCAAGGTCTTTCTTATGGACGGCGTCGATAAAATGTCCGCCGCCGAAAAAGAGGCTATCATTAAACGCTATGTTGAGGCTGGACACGGCGGCACGGTCGAAATTATAGACGAAATTAACGCTCACTTTGCCGAGGGACAGCTCCAAAATAAAAAACTGCTTAAAAGATTAACGGAAGAAAAACCGTCGTTCAAACAAAAAATATTGTCGTTTTTCAAAAAGTCGTCGTCAGAATACAGTTCCGACGAACGGTTGTCTGGCGTTGCAAAGAAACTTTACAAGCAATACAAAAAGATGTTTGACTCTTTTGCGGCGGAAAATCAGCATAACAATGCTTTTGAGCCTGTAAAAATCACTGAGGTGGCGGATAGTTCCCGTATGGCATTGTCAGACGCCCTGAAAACGCTCGGAGAATATAGCGAGACACGCAAACGTCATATTGAAAGCCGAGAATATGATACTATTTCTCGTGATTACAACGAAATTTCGGAGTTTATTAAGTCTGCAAATAAGCTGGCTCCTGTAAAACGCCTGCACATCGGTACAATAAGTGACACAACGGCAGATTTGGTTTTCAAAAAGACTGGCGTTGATATAAAAAATTACGATTTTGTTCTCGCAAGCAATTACATTGCCCACATTTTTGACGGTCACGGGGACGTAAATGTAGAAACTCCCAGAGGACAAAAGGCTGTTACTTTTGCAAATATTGAGAATATTCTCGAAACTGTTATCTCACCCGACGATGTTTCTTTGGTTAGTGATAATAACGGGACGGCATTACGTTTTGAAAAACGTTTAGACGGTCGGAATATAGCAATAACGGTTACCTCCACTAAAAAAAGCACCCTTACGCTTAAGAGTGCTTGGATAATCAATGAAAGTGGAGGTCGTGCACCGTCAGCAAATGCAGTAGCCCTTGCAGGAACGTCCGAAACGAGCGGCAGAAACTCCACTACTCATAGTATATCCAAAAATACAGAAAAAGTCAACACTAAGCAGGCTAAAACGCAAAAAAACGTAAAGTATGCTCTTCCTGAAACCGATAGTAGAGGCAAAAAACTCACGAATGAACAGCGAAAATTCTTTGCCGATAGTAAGGTTGTCGACGAACAGGGTAGACTGCTTGAGGTGTATCACGGAACAAACAACGAGTTCTATACATTTGATAGCGGTAGGGTTGGTAAAGGTATAGACCAGTTCGGCTCAGGTTATTACTTTACAACAAACAAAGACCACGCAGGAGCTTATGGAAGTAGGACGATAGAGGGGTACTTAAACATTAAAAACCCATTTGTTATCGAGGTCGGCGACAAAGGTGGAACTATAGACCAGTTTTATAGGCAACCTGTAACACAATCTCAGGCTGAACAGATACTAAAAATGCACCCAGATATTTTTAGCGTAGAAGATAGTCCTTTGGGTAATTTTAGCGAACGATACTGGACTGAGGGTGCCACCGAATCGGTTATACGTGAGGTAGCCGCTCAAATGAACGAAATCGGTATGTTTATCGACAACACTATGTTTGGCTATTATCCAAACGAGCTGAACGCTGCTATAAAAAAGGTTTTAGGTTATGACGGTATTCAGGTAAACTATGGCGAACACGAAAAGTATTTTGTTGCTTGGGAACAAAACCAGATAAAAGACATAAAAAACTTAAAACCTACAGCTGCCGCAGATATACGTTACGCACTGCAACTCGGCGACGAACAAATAACAGTTGACAGCGAGCAAACAAAAAATTTAGTTGCTCTTCATAACTTATCCGAAGATAACCTATTGAGAGTCTTGCAGCTCGGAGGCTTTCCTATGCCGTCTATTGCTGTCACTCGGGTTGATTTACCACACGAAAATTATGGCGACATAACCATAGTGTTTGGTAAAGAAACCATAGACCCTGAGTTAAATAGCAAAAATGTTGTTTACGATAGAGACGCTTGGACGCCGACAACGCCGAGGACTGACGTAAAATTAAAAAAAGACTCTGTCGATACCCTTATTAACAGTCTCGAAAGCGAAGTTAGCGAGTATGGGGGCTATAAATACGATGTTGATAGATTTTTCGACGGGAAATATAAAAATGGTGCTGGCGAATATGTCGTCCCAGATTATAATTTCAATCAAAAGACTATCGGAGAGGAGGCTACCCATTATGCTGGAATAATGGCGGCGTATCTCAATGAAAAAGGAATTGACATAAGTCCTGTATATGCCGAAAAAAACTTTACTATGGGGTGGCAGACTTTCACTCGTTCCGAGGCAAAAGCTTTACTTGAAAACGTAGGCATAACCAAAGATATTACACGGGAAAATGTAACAGCAGAGCAACGTAGCGAAATACTTGACAAATATATTCGTTACAGAGTTAAACACAACTACTCGTTTTTCAAAAAACGTAAACCCGACATAACTTTTGAGGAGTTGTATGACCGAGCAAAAAAAGACTACGACGACGGAGACGTTTCGCAACTGCTCTTTCTTGCTGAAGATTTTTATAATCAGAACAGACCAAAAGATGTTCTCGACAATGGTGCCACAGAAAGCAAGCTGAAAAAAAGTATTGAGGATATGAACGACTTTTACTCGTGGTTTTGGGATAAAGTGGAAAGCACGTTTGAGAAAAAAGGCGTTGATAACGACTCAGATGTGTTTGATAGGTCGGGAAATAGACGCTCGTTTGAACAGCGGCACTATTCCTATACCGTTGGAAACATCGTCCGAGCTATGTCAAAAGGAACTCAAGAGGGAAATACAACCTTAGGTATGACGGCTGGAGCCCTCGCTGCAAAACTCTCCATTCAATTTGATAGCATAGACTCGATACGAGCAGCAAAAGACTATTTGCAGCTTGTATCAAACGAAGATATTGAGGCTTTCAATAAAAAAACATATGAAATGTATGACGAAATTGTCTCGGAAATTGCTGGAAATTCTGGAGATATTACGAGCAACCAAAGCCGCAGGGACGATGTGGGCAACATTCTTGGGGAATGTGCCACCGTCAAGCCTCTTACGGTTGAAAATATCCAGAAAAAATTTGCAAAAGAGACAAAAGGATACGACCTCGGTTATAAGTTTAACGATAAAATTGCAGGAAAGGTCTTGACTTTCTTCCAAAGCCTCCAACACGTTCCTACAACCTACTTCGAGGCAAAACCACGCAGAGCCGTAAAGCTATCCGAGATTTTAAGAGTAATACTGCCTGAAAACACAAGCACGGAGCTTATATCTCAGCTCAAAAGTAAGCATATTTCTTACGAGTTGTATGACACCTCAAGGCAAAATGCAAGACAGGATATAATCAAGGGTATGGATAAAGCTCGTTTTGCTCTACCCGACACAGACTCTACAGGGCAAAAATTATCGCAGCAACAAAGGGAGTTTTTCTCAAAAAGTAAGGTCGTTGACGGCGACGGACAACTTCTTAAAGTCTATCACGGCAGCAAAGCGTCTCCGACCGTGTTTGAAAGTAGGTATATATCTAACTGGAACGCTTTTGGAAAAGGCTTTTACTTTACTGAAGATAGAGGTAGGGCTCAGAGATACGCTAAACCGAGTTTGTATGAGTGCTATCTAAATATCACAAACCCGTTTGTAACCAACGATAGAGCAAGCCTTGATTTGCTGTATAAGAGCATAAACAATACTCAGCAGGATATTGCAGAATATTCCAGTGAGAAAGGTATAGGCGGCAGCGAGTTCTGGCAAATAAGTAATTATCTTGACGACATAGGTAGAGATGTCTCGAAATTCATACGGGAGCTTGGCTTTGACGGCATAATACACGATAGTTACGGAGTAAAAGAGTTTGTTGTTTACGACTCGAATCAAATAAAGCTTGCAAGTAACAAAACGCCGACCGTAAATAGCGACATACGCTTTGCTTTGGACGATTCCGACCAAGACGTCAGAGGCAATTATACGGCAGGGCAAAGGGCAAAATTTGCTGCAAACAACACGGCAATGAAAGTCTACTCTCGTTCGGACGCAGAGTCTGTTATAAGTGCCATTATGGACGAACGTCTTACGTTTGACGACGGAAAATACGGCGTTCTTGCTGGTAAAAACAGAACTGAGGTTGTCAATTACCTGTTCAAAAAACTCAACACGGTAAAAGAGGGGTATAGAATCGGCGTTGCGTTAAAAATCGCAGATTACCTCATTGATAACACTACTCTGTCGGATATGTATGCCGCCGAAACCGTTTCTGAGTCTATGAGGACACTCTCGGCGTTGCGTTATTATATGCACAAAATGGACTTGAGTGGTATTCAGTCGGAGATAAAATATAGATACGACAATAAAAATACTATCAATTTGCTCTGGGCTGCCCCAAAAGGCGAAAGAGGAATTGCTCCTGACACGCTCGCTCAATCATTAGAAAGCGACGGAATATTCTTAAGTGGCTGGAACGGGGCGGATATGTTCTTTGAAATGGTCGATATGTATGAATCGGCAAGACGAGACGTTCAAGAGAGCGTGCAACAGCAAAGCCTCAAAGACTATGGAGGAAAGGAACAGCTTGAAAAACTCCGTCAAGATATTGCAAGAGATATTTTACTTGCTTACGACAACAAGGGCACAAAGTCGAAATATGCAAAACTTGTTGAGAAATACACAACACAAATACAAAGTCTCAAACAGCAAGTTAGAGAGGCTAACAGCTACAATAGGCTCGTGAACAGCGTGGTAGACAAGGCTCAGCGTATGAGAGACCTTAAGCTCGGCACGTTCTTAAACTCGACGCAGTATAAAAACGATGTGTTCAAAAGCTCTATCGAGGGGCTCGCTCGTATCAAAAACAGAGGGAACTTCAATGTTGCAGGCACTCGTAAGATATTGGCAGACCTTAGGACGTGGTACACGGCAGATAACCCGATTCTCGCCGACACTTATGAGCAGGGCATTGCGGATATGCTCGACAGTCTTTCTGTTGGAAATAAACGCTTTACGAAAGAAGAGCTCGCCACGCTTAACAATGTAATGGCTTACTTCACGAAATACGTTGAGAACTTTAATAAAGTTTACAAAAACGGTAAATGGGTTGAGGCTATTCCTGAGGCGACAAGGTATATCGACACCATACACGCAAACTCCGAGCTGAAAGTCGGGTTATTTAGAAAACTTGCAGGAACAACGTATATGCAGACGTTCGGAGACCCTATGACGGTCGCACGCCGAATGGATATGTATGAACCTAACGGGTTTTACACCGAGACGCTGCAGCAGCTCAGAGACGCCGCAGTAGATTCTCAGATTGCCGAAATGGAGATAATGTCGAACTACGACGCCTTTATGAAAAAGAACAAGAAATATCTTGCTCAAATCACTAAAGAAACTGTATCTTATGGCGGCAAAGACGTCCCGAGGTCTGTTCTTATCGGTTTGTATATGACACTCAAGAGACAACACGCTCAGGCAGGACTTGCTCAAAACGGCTTTGCTTATGTCGATACAGACGGAAAACGTGTTCGTGTTGACGGCTTTGCTCCAAACATCGAAACCGACGCAGAACTGTATTTCAGTGTTGTCGAAGAACAAAAGAAAATTGAAAGTCTTTTGTCTGCTGCCGACAAGGAATACATCGCCATTCTCGAACAGGCATATAATAACGACGCAAAGAAATTGAAAGCCGACAGAGATATGCAACGTCTCGGCTTTACGAACGCAACCGAGGACTATTATTATCCTATCCGCCGTGGCAATATTGCCAAAAACGTTGACACGTCCGATGTTCAGGGCGAAATTGATAGAGTAAGCAATTCGTCGTTCAACAAAGATACCGTAAGAGGTGCAAAACAGGAACTCTTTATAGAGTCTGCCGACACAGTGTTTAAGAGGCATATTCACGCTGTTTGTCAGTATGCGTTCCTGTCTCCTGCGATAGAAACATATAATCATATCTTCAACCTCGATGTGTCTGGCAACCCGAATAAACCCGTAAGCGTTGCTACCGAAAGTGCAAATACGTGGGCGAAAGGCAATAAGTATTTCTCTAAGCTTATATCCGACATACAGGGTATTCCTACGTCGTCTGGGGAGGGCAATAAAGTTCTCGGCTTTATCCGTGGTAACTATGCTAAATTCCAACTTGGAGCAAACCCGAAAGTTTGGGTAACACAGCTATCCTCGCTTTTTGCCTCGTCGAGTATCCTTGACGCAGACAGTATAACGAAAGGTATGTTTATTTCGGCAAAAGATGTTGATACATACTGCTCGCTGGCTAAACTCAGAAACAACGATAATACGGCTGCGTTGGCTCAGGGCGTTTTAGACAAGCTCGGTAAGGTTTCCGACGTTCTTATGGCTCCTATCGGTAAAATGGATAGATTTGTAGTTTGCAGGCTTTTTGGAGCGTGCCAAGCACAGGTCGCTAAAAACGGAGGGGCAAAAATAGGAACCGAAGCGAACAAAATAGCTGCAGGACAGCTTTTGAGGCGTGTTATTCTCGAAACGCAGCAGAACTCAGTAGCAACGGAAAGGTCGGCTGCAATGCGTTCTGGCAATGAAATATTGAGGACTGTGACAATGTTTACGGCGGACAGTATGAAAGTTGTAGGACGTGTAATCGACTCTATCGGCGAATTATCTACACTTAAAGCGAAACTCAAAGCAACGTCTAACGCAGACGTCAGAGCGACACTGCAAAAAAGCATAAAACTTGCAAATAGGAAAGTCAGGAAGTCCGTTACATCGCTTGTAACATCGGCGTTATTTATGGCGGCGGTCGCACAACTGTTTAGTTGGCTTTACAATAAGGACAAAAAAGACGACGAAAGCACGGCTCAGACGGTTTTAGTGGACTTTCTCGGCAATCTTATCGGCGGGTTACCCGTAATCAAAGATATTTACGCAAGAATCGCTCAGGGCTATAACTTCTCTAACTATGCTTACTCGTCAATAAATGACCTGCTTGATAGTTCGATAAACCTTGTAGAGGCTGCAAAAAATCTTGTTTCGGGCGACGCAAGCCAGCAAGACATCGCAAAAGGAGTTAAAAACCTTTCGTATTCGCTCGGACAAATGTTTGGTGTGCCGACGAGGAATATCTACAACGTTGCATACGGTCTCACAAAGAGGGTAAGCCCTGTCTCGGCATATAAAATCGACAATCAATTTTACAAGAAAAACTACGTTTCCGACCTTAATAAGGCACTTGAAAACGACGACGCAGAAATGGTGTCGTATATTATGAGTCTTATTTACAACCAGAGAATCGGAGATATGGTAAACGAAGAAACAAGGCAAAAGCTAAGCGATTTGTATGCAAAAGGATATTCGATTCTCCCGAGGTCTATCGGCGACTCTATCAGATACGACGGAAACGAGATAGAAATGAACGACACTCAGAAAAAGCGTTTTATGTCGATATATTCGCAAGCAAACCGCTACATCGAAAAGTTGCTCGCAAGCAGTGGCTACGGCAAACTGAGCGAAGAAAAACAAGCAAAAGCCATAAAGAGTGTGTATGACGCTTTCTACTATCAGGCTATATCAGATTTGGTTGGACAGGACGCAAACAATACACTCGGGGAGCTTTCTCGCTATATAGCGGTAGAAAAACTTGCCGTAGTATTCTCAGGGCTTTCTGAGATTGCGTCAGACGTTGATTCTAAAGGCAATACTGTTTCTGGCTCGAGAAAGAAAAAAACGATTTCGTATCTGCTTAAACAGAGCCTATCGGACGGAGAAAGATTGCTTATAATGTGCTACAGAGGCTATTCGATTCAGGACGGCGATTATAAAGGTTACACCGAACAGCGAGCGAAAATTATTTTGCTCAAATACATATTGAGCTTAAAAGCGACGCAAGCCGAAAAAGCAAAAATAGCCGCAGAGTGTGGTTTTACTGTTAAAAACGGCAAAATAGACCGCAGTTCACTCTACTCGGGCGTCGGCAGCTTGAGTAAAAAGAATAAATAGTGACTAAACAGACTTTAATCTATGCTAAGATTATCTACAGGAGGCAAGGAGTATGTTGAAAATCACTCCCACTGTGGAATCTGAAGTTACGAAAATCGTTTGTCCTCATTGTCACGAGAAACTCCCTCGGGTAGGAATACCTAAAGGCAGCCGCATATCGAGCCTTACGTTTAAGTGCAGGAAATGCGGCAAGCTATGGGAAGTAAAAACCGAATAAAAAATTAAGAACATTGTGCCAAAATCCGAGAGATAGAGCCCTTACCACCAAGTGGTTTGGGCTCTTTTTCTCAAAAATTTTCAACAAGGAGGTACAGAGCGTATGAAACCTTGCACGAGCAACAGATTTGCAACCAACAAGGGCGGCATTATCAAGGCACCTAAGCCTCAGACCGACCAACCGAAATCTACAGTTGTCAAAGGTAGCGACCTCAGAGACGGCAAGAAGAAATAAGCCGTAGCCGCTGCCAAAAATCAATCAGGAGGATATAACGATTATGGAAGACGAAAAAGACAATCAGCTCGAAGTAGACGAAGTCGATAAAACCGATTCCGACGACGAGGAAATCGTAGACGAAGACAATCTCGACGACGAAAGAGACGACGAGTTTGAGTATGACGAAGACGGCAACATCATTATTCCCGACGTTATCGACGAGGACGCCGAAGACAAAGAGGGTGCTGCCGACGACGAGGAAGAGCAGGACGAAACCGACGGCGAAGATAATTCCGACGAGAACGAGGGCTCCGACGAAGAAGACGCCGAGACGGAAGTAGTTAAGCCTGCAACCGACGAGAAAGATAAGAAAATTGCAGAGCTTGAGCAGGAATTGACAAAATTAAAAGCTCAAGGCAAGGAGACCCTTTCTAAGCTCGGTGTAAAAGACACGGAGAACGTGTTAGAGGGGCTTGAGTCCCTCGCTGCGGAGGCGGACGATATTTCTATCGAAGACTACCGTAAAAAGAAACAGGAGACCGAACAAGCCGACGAGGCTAAAAAAATTCTCCAAAAAGCGGAGTTTGAGAAGAAAGCCGCCGCCGACCTTGCGGAACTCAAAAAATATTATCCAGAGCTCGCAAACGCAAAAACTATTTACGAGATAGAAAATCTCGCCGAGTTTGGTCGTTACAGAGATTTGGGTATCGCACCGAAACAAGCGTATGCCGCCGCAAACCCCGACAAACTCAGGGAAAACGCTGCCAATGCGGCTAAGCAGAAGTCTTTGAACGAGACAAAAAAACATTTGCAGTCGTCGGTGCCGAAAGGCAGTAAAGACACGTCTATTACAATGACGAAAAAAGAGCTTGCAACGTGGAGAGACCTTTTCCCGACGTTGTCCGACAAAGAGTTGGTAAAGCTCTATAAACAATCTAAATAAACAGGAGTAAAAAGTTATGTTCTATCTTAAAAAAATCGAAAACGCAAGAATGAACGTGCCTGAACCCGAATTTTACGAAGTAACTGCCGAAGAGGCGGTCTCTTACGGCGAGGCTCTCGTTCTTGCGAGCGGAAAACTCACGAAATGCGGTGCAACCGCTGCACCTGCATTTATCGCAATGAAAGACGTCGGAGCGAGCGACACCGACAGAAAGTGTCCCGTTTGCCGAGTCGAATCGAATCAGGTGTATGAAGTTCCTATCCAAGCGGCACCCACGGGAATTGTCGAGGGAGATAAGGTTACTCTTCATACCGACGGCTTGCAGGTAACTGCAACGAAAACGAGCGGCGTTGTCACTATCGTTTCTTTGAACGGTGCGACCGCTGCAGGCGACAAAGTTGTCGTAAGAATCTAACGGAGGTTTACATCTATGAGTAACTTTATTTACAGTGCTATGTCGGGCAAAAACGACCCTATGTTCGGTAAGTTTGAACACCCGATTAAGGCACTTATCGAACAGGAGTCCAATATCTGCGAAAAGAAAAAGTCGATTCTCGATTTTCTTTATAACGTAGAAAAATCTAACCGCTATGCGGAAACCGTTATCGGCGAATCCGATTTCGATACTTTCAAGAGTAAGGAAGAGGGACAGGGAGCCGAAAACGACAGCGTCGAAAAGACGTTCGACAAAACTATCAGCCACATCGAATTTGCGAAAGAGTTTACCATTACCAGAAAAATGGCAGACGACGCAAAATTCGGTATGGGAACCAACTTTAAAAACAAACCTCGCAAGTTTGTTCGTGCATACTACAAGACCCGTATCAAAATCGCCGCTCAGGCTCTTATCAACGGCACGGCAACCAGTATGACGTTTAACGGGGCAAAGGTAGACCTTTCCACTGCAGACGGCAAAGCATTGTTCAGCAACGCCCACCCTTATGCGACCGACAAAATGAAAGGTAAAACCCAGAGCAACTATTTTTATGGTGCGGTTTCGGCGTCGGCAGATAAGCTCGAAGAGGCTCTCGGCGTTGCCGCAAACAAACTCCGCAACTTCAAAGACGAAAACGGCGAAGTTATGGAATACGTTGCGGACACGCTCATTATCCCTTGCAACAGACCGAAACTCGAGGCTCTTGCAAAGAAAGTGGTCGGCTCCGAAAGAACCGTCGGCAGCAATAACAACGACATCAACACTCAATACGGCAACTGGACTATTGTCGTCCTCGACGGCTGGGAGACCACCGACGACAGGTTTATGATTATGTCTTCCGAGGCAAATGAAAACCTGCTCGGCAATATGTTCTACAACAGGGTGCCCCTCGACATCACGAGCGACATCGACAAGCACACCAGAAACTATTTCTGGAACGGTTATTGCCGTTTCGGTATCGGTTTCAACACGTGGAAACACATTGCTCTTATTGTCAACGTTACGGGCGAGAACACGGTTTCTGGAGCAACTGCTCTCTAAAATCTTAACGTCTACAGGAGGTGTCTATGAAAGTCTTTGAGCTTTACAAGTCAGTAGCTCAGCTGGGCTTTGAGGACTCTTTGGAGGAAGACGAGAGATTCTTTTACGCAGCAAACAGGGCTTTACTACAGGTTTGTAAGCTCAAGCCTGTAGTAAGCCACTACGTGCTTAATCATAAACCGCTCAGGAATTTGGTAACGGAATCTACGTTTACTCCGATAGAACGAGCGGAAGACCTCGATTTCGAGGCAACCGACGCTAAGGCGTATTATTTCGAGGCGGACGGTAACGGCGTCGCTTATATCGAAAAACAAGACGCAAACAGCGGCTCTTGGTCTATTATTCAGCAAATAACGCTTACGTCTACGGGTGCTTTTATTTCATATAAAGGCTTTATCAAGGACGGGGCAAACTACGTTAGCGGACAGGTAAGACTCAGATTTTCGGGAGAGTTCTTGTATTCGGTGCGTAATGTCGCTATGTATGAGCATTTACGCAGTGCCGAAGAGGACGATATTCCTGCCTATGAGCCTTACACTCGCTACAATATCCGCTCCCTTGCGAGCGATTTCTTAGCTCTTTGTTGCCCTCCGATTCAGGAAGACGACGAGCATAAAATCTTAAATCAAGACTATCAAATGGAGGGCGACTCGATTATCCTTTTGCCGTATGACAAAAGAGGCGTTTTCAAAGTGCTTTACGAGAGACTCCCTCAGATGTTAGTCAATACTGGCTCTGTATCCGACGACGAGACTGTTATCGACCTCGACGAAGAACTCTGCAGCCTGCTGCCGACCCTTATCGCTGCTTATGTCTGGGTTGACGACGAGCCGTCTAAATCAGAGTATTACCTGAGCCTTTACAGGGAACGTGCCGTCGATATAGAACGCAGAAATATCGACAACAAACCTGTGATGTATAAAAATTCAAACGGTTGGTAACTCTATGGCGAATTTTAAGACTGCAAAAAATATCCTGCAGGACAGGGATACATATAACAGGTATTATGGCGATTTCAGAGGCGTTGATTTCTCGTCCGACCACACTCAGGTACACGAGCAGCGCCTTGCGTTTGCCGTAAATATGTTCAGAGACTACCAGTCGGGACAAGGGCAAGCCCTTGAAACTATTGCAGGGTTCAGACGTCGTGTTGTTTTACCCGAAGAAAGCAGCGTGCACGGCATATTCTACTATAAACATAAGAACGCCCAGAACGAGACTTTAACAAAAGTCTTAATTCATTCAGGAAATAAATTATATTTGTGGGGCAACTACCCGAACTCGGTAAACGTTATCGCAACAGAGACCGTAGAAACGCCTCAGGCGGCTGAAACTTCAAACGGCACGCCAATATATAAAGTAACGCTCCCGAGCAAGGTATTCGCTGTAGTGTCGCTCAGGCGGCAAGACGGAACCGACCTCACGGCTCTAATTTCCTCGTATGACCCGACGACACATATCCTGACGTATGCAAGCAGCGAGATAGCTGTCGGAGAAAGACTTTTGTATGATTACAAAGAGGGCGTTATCGAATCAAGCGACGCCTTATTCAGCGGTATGAACGACCGCAGAAGTGCGTCCTTTATTTTTAATAACAAACTGTATATTATCGACGGGCTAAATTATCTCGTCTACGACGGGTTCACGGTTAAAAACGTGTTATCCGAGGCGTATATCCCGACAACGTACATAAATGTTGTGCCCAGCGGAGAAAACGCCGACATCGGCAAAGAATACGAACAAAGAAACATTCTGCAGCCAAAATTCAAGACTACGTTTATAGCCGACGGGAAAACTACCGAATTTTATCTCAACGAAAACGAGCTCGATTCCGTTGTTAGCGTGGAAGTTTACGATGAAACAAAAACAGCAGGAACAGACTACACTGTAGATTTAGCCAACGGTAAAATTACTTTTACGACGGCTCCTGCAAAACCCGAAACGGTCGTGCAGGTTGCAGCAAAAGACGGGGCGGCTGCAGTTTATTACCCTGAGTTTTACGCTGGAATCGTCATTACCGCAAGTAAGGTATTTACGAGTGTATCTGGCGTTACAAAGCAGGAAAGCACCGTGTCTGAGCTTATAACAAAATGCACGCTTGCCACTATATATGACAACCGTGTGTTTTTGTCGGGCAACCCGAATTATCCGAACCATATTTTTTATTGCGGTCTGAATAATGCGACTGGGTTTATTGACCCGACGTATTTCGGTGTTTTGAACTATATGCAGGACGGCGTCGGCATTGCTCCGATTACGGGTATGATAACCGTTGCGGATACGCTAATGGTGCTTAAAAACGATACCCAGCAGGACGGCTCGACGTATTTCCATACGGCTCAGCTTACCGATTCTAACATACAACCTAAAATATATCCGTCCTCGCAAGGTTTAAGCGGTATAGGTTGTCTCGGTGCCTGCGTCAATTTCCTTGACGACCCGATTTTTATATCCCGTCTCGGCGTTGAGGCTGTCGGTCAGCTCTCTGTGCGTTATGAACGTGCAAACGAACATCGTTCCAGCCTTATAGACGCAAAGCTCGTCAATATGAACCTTTCCCACGCTATAGTGGAAGAATGGAACGGCTATTTGCTCGTGCTTGTAGACGGCAAAATGTTTATGGGCGACAGCCGACAAAAATATCAACACGATATAGGCGTGCCGCAATATGAGTGGTATTACGTCGAGGGTATCGGCGTTTACAAAAATCAATATCCAGAATACAGCTACGCCTCGTATATGTCGGACGAACTCGTCGGAGCAAAAGTCCACTGGTGCCGCAAATGCAGTAAAAGTGCCACGCATTGCACCTGTTCGGAAGACGAAAAAGACATAATCGAGATTCCGCTGCAGTTAGCGAACGCAGTATATTATGCCGACACAAACGAAACAAAAGACCTCAGGGGGACTGTTGTAAACGAACCGAACTATGCAGGCGTTGCCGAAACGGAAGTTGTGGACGAGGGAGTAAAAATCGCTATCAATGACGAAACGTTTACCGTCGGTGTGTATTACACAGTGCACCCCGTTGTAGACATAATTTCTGGCGATATTACTCATTACGAGGCGTATCTGTGCGACGGCAAAGGAAACTACACGGGCGGAGTATTCAAGCAAGCTACAACGCTTAAAAATATGGCAGACAATATCTTTTTCGGCACGGAAAACGGTGTTGTTTGCTCGTTTAATTTCGATAAAAGAGGCACGGACGGCGAAATTCCGACGCAATATTACTCTTTCGACGAGAGAACGATTTACTGTGGAGCTGCTACGAAAATGGACTGTTGCGGTATTCCGCATTTGACGAAAAACACGATAAAACGCTCCACCGTCATAAAAACAAAATCATTCCGCAACTCTGCGGCAAAAATAAAGGTCAGGACGAATAAAAAGCCGTATCAGCAAATAGCCAGAATAAATACGTCTTTATTCTCGTTTGAAGATATGAACTTTTCGGACTTTACCTTTAGCACAAGCGAGCAAAGTCTTTTCGCTATCAAAGAAAAGGAAAAACAGTGGGTAGAAAAACAGTATTACATATACTCGGACGAATATCTTAAACCCTTTGCTCTTTATTACGTCTCTTACCGCTATCAGGTGGTCGGAAGACTGAAACAATAGGAGGCTTATATGGCAAAAAAACAATTTGCAAACATTTCTAACGCAGAGCTTGCGGCAAAAGGTGTCGTAGCTCTTGCGGATAAGCCTAACGTTGCAGCCAGTTACGGTGTGGGTGGTCTATCGCCCACGCAGCTTAAGCTGTGGTTTGATAATCTCGGCAGACTCTTGGCAGGTAAAATCAATGAGATTCAGACCGCCTTGAGCGAATCGGGGCAGGAGTATGTCGGTATCGACAATCTGGGCGGAACAATAGCCTCCCTCGGAGACCTTACGGCGTCGTTTCTTAACGGCGGTTTTGCTACGATTATGCTTGCGTATCATTCTGCCGCAGATATGGGCGACGAAAAGAACCTTGCAACGTTACAGGCGATAATCAACGAAAAGGCACGTCTTATTTCGGAACTTACTGAGGCGTTTAATAATTACAAGACACTTATAAAATCGTCCTCAGGAGCCGCAGAGGTGGGTATTTCGGACAGTTACAACGGGGCAGGAAAGAAGTTAAGCAACCTCGTCTCCGACATCGCCAACGGCACTCTGGCGGCTAAAATAACACTGCAGTGTTACGGCTTTGCGACATCGAACAAGGCGACGGCAACAAGCAAGACGCTTAAAGAGTATGCCGACGCTATTGCCGACGCTCTGCAGGGCGATATAAGCAGTGGTCTGCTTGAAAAAATCAACGACCGCTACACTAAAACACAGACGGATAATTTCTTGGCTCTAAAAGTCGATAAATCGACATATCAGACCGATAAAAACATTTCAGACGGAAGACTTGACAGCCTTGAAAGTCGTGCAACGACCGTTGAGGGCAATATCGGCGATATATCTAAAATCACTCCAATCGGAGCAGATATTGCTTTGGCGATTCAGTCGCTTAATCAGGACGTAGACAGCCTGCAGCTCGGCGTAAAACCTCGTATTATCCGTGGCGTTGTTCTTTGGGCTACGCCAGAAACCCTCGACGCTACACTTATTGCCGAACTCAATAAAAAAGTTAAAGAAAGCACGGGAAGAGACACTCCCGACAATACGGACTCTGTTCAGGTATGGGATAATCAAATGCCCGACGCAGGCAAAATTTATACTTATCATTACTGGTCGTCTGCCGTTATAGGGGACGAACTTGACGGCTGGTATCTGGCAAGCATTTATATGTCGCCTGCAATTACGGATATTCCGAGCTATGTTTTGAATATTCTTTCAAGCTCGTGGTCTGAAAGTGCCGACTCCAACGGGCTGTATTACATAACGGTGCCGCCTGCTACGCACGGTATGGGCTCCGATATGTCGCTTTATATCGACCTCAGGCGTAAAGACGCCGACGGTAATTTCTCGTCTTGTAACTTGTTTACGGTATCCGCAGGCGGAACGGTAGTTTGTTACACTGACGAAAAATTCGAGGGTAAACTTATTGTCCGTGTCGGTAAAGCGTATTACACGACAAATACAACGAACATCGTTTCCATTGAAATGGAAAAAGTAAACGGGCTCGAGGAGGCTCTTGCCGCAAAAGTCGATAAAAACGGCGGCGAAGTAGCCGAGACTGTTACGACGTTTCCCGATATATCGGGCACGGCGGCTAATCTGGCGAGCGGAAATACGCTTAAAGTTCTGTTCGGAAAAATAAAAAACTGGCTCGGACGTCTTAAGGCTCTTGCTTTTAAGGATAAAATCAAAAATGCCGACGTCGATTCGGCTGCTGCAATCGAATACGCTAAGCTCAGCGGTGTTGCTCCTGCGTCTCACTCTCACGACGATAGGTATTACACCGAGTCGGAAATGGACTCAAAACTTAACAAAAAACAAGATACGCTTTCGTGGGACGATACGCCGACGGCAGGCAGTAGCAAACCTGTAAAATCTGGAGGCGTATACACTGAACTTGGTAAGAAAGTTACAGCCTCAGGCGGCGAAATCGGAGACACAAAGGTTACGTTTTCCGACGCAACGGGGACACGCTCGAATATAAGCTCGGGAGATACAACAAAGAGTCTTTTCGGCAAAATCAAACAGTGGTTTGCCGCTCTCGGCACTTTGGCGTTTAAATCCTCTATAACCAACTCGGACGTATCGTCAAGTGCTGCTATCGACAAAAGTAAAATCTCGGGACTCGGTTCGCTGGCGGCAAAAAGCACTATAAGCAACACTGACGTTGCCTCCGACGCTGCTATCGACAAAAGTAAAATAAGCGGTTTAGGTAGTTTGGCGGCAAAAAGTAGTATTACAAACTCTGATATTGCGAGCAACGCAGCAATATCGTCATCTAAAATATCTGGCTTAGGAAGTCTCGCTACAAAATCTTCGGTCGAAACAAGTGATTTTGCAAGCGGAGCGACAGCTCCCGTTGCAACAAAGGCACTTTACGCAAGCGACGACACATCAAAAGGGACAATAGAAACGAGGCTAACAAATTTGGGTTTTAAGTCGGGAGCCGCAGGAATTACTCAAACAAACTGCACCATTTCTACGAACTCCCTGCAAAAAATGGGCAAGTGGTGCATTTTCAACTTTGAAATGAGTAAAAGCCAAAACGGAAGTTACACCATAGCAATAACGATACCTGAGGGTTTCAGACCAAAAGATACCACGCAAATTATTTTATTGGAGCCTGGGAGTTCTTTAGGAGCTCAGTATTGTAGGGTTTTTGCTAACGGCAAAATTACAAATTTTAACAGCACTACAGCTTTTAAGCCAGGATATGCAAGTAGTTACGTGTTTCATAATGTTTGGTGGGAACTTGAATAGGAGGTAATTTATGGACAAAATCAAACTTAAAAACGTATCTAACCCTCTTGAACTGCTCGAAACGATTAAGGCGTTGAAAGCGACTGTGGACGACAACGCCGCTGCGGCAGAAAAAATAAAACAGGTGCACGAAACGCTCGGCGGCACGCAGTATATTAAGGTCTTTACAAATCTTGACGGCTGCTCGCTGCTCAACGGAAATAGCAATCTGTCGGGAGGGTATCTGTATTGTTAAAAGTAAACGAACGTAACCCTAAGGAAATGGCTGTCATTACAAAAGCGAAAGACCTTATGGAACACAGCTGCAAAATGACAGCAAACACAAACCATTTTCCTAAGAAATATAGGTTTTCGATAGGTGCCAGAATAGAAAATATCTCTATCGACATCTATGAAAACCTTGTCCGAGCAAACGAGTGCGACATTAACGACGCCGCCGAAAGACGCTCCAGATATGAGTGCCAGAAAGAGGCGATAGTGTCGTGCAAATTGCTTAACACAATGATAGAGTTAGCCTACAAACTTAAGACTATCGAACTCGAAATGAAATCGGTAGCATACTGGAGTGGGCTTGTCGTAGAAGTCAAACGTATGACTGCCGCTTGGAGGAATAGCGACAAGCGGAACAGCAGTCATAACGGTTGATTAAGTACATCTCTTAGGGTATGCTCTGCCCCTCCTAACTCGTCGAACTCGTACAATGTTCGCAATGTCAATTCGGACGGTAGTTTGAACAACAACAATGCGTATAACGGTAACAACGGCGTGCGTCCGCTTTGGTGGTATAAAGTCAGACCGAGTAGCCATATTTGGGCGAAAGCAGCACTCCACCAATCAAAGGAGAGCATATCCTTTCCGAAAGGATAAATACAAGATTATCGACGCAACGGCATTTTCATAAGAAAAGGCAATAGCTATATGCGATAAGGAATTTTTGAAATCTATGCAGGAATACGAAAAGATTTACGATTTAGAGAATCTCTATGCTGCGTATCTCAAGGCTCGTAGAGGCAAGCGTTGGAAAGACGCCGCCGTCAAATTCGAGATAAATTTACTTGAGGCGTTGCTACTGCTAAAGAGACAGCTTATTACGAAGACCTACACGCTGTCTCCGTATAACGTTTTCAAGGTCTACGAACCAAAGGAACGGCTTGTTATGAGTAACAGTTATAAAGACAAAGTCGTCCAACACTCGCTCTGCGACAACGTATTAGAACCGATTTTAACGAAATCGTTTATAACCGACAATTACGCCTCGCAGGTCGGCAAAGGCACGGACTTTGGACTACAACGTTTGAAATGCTTTTTGTTGCGGTATTATCGCCAGAACGGCACAGCCGAGGGCTGGGTGCTCAAGTGCGATGTCAGAAAGTATTTTTACAACATAGACCACGAGATTCTCAAAAAGAAATTGAGACGGTTTATATCCTGCCCAGATACTCTCTGGCTATGTGATATGATAATCGACAGCACGGAGGGAAAGGTTGGAATACCGATAGGAAATCAGAGCTCGCAACTTTTCGCTTTGCTTTACCTGAACGGGTTAGACCATTACGTAAAGGAAAAGCTCGGAATCAAGATGTATGGCAGATATATGGACGATTTTTATCTTGTTCATAAAGACAAAGCCGTGCTGCAAGATTGCCTCGTGAAAATACGGGCTTTCGTAAAAGATTTAGGGCTTGAGCTTAACGAAAAGACGAATATCTTTCCTTTGCGTAACGGAATTGACTTCCTCGGGTTCCACACCTACCTGACAGACACAGGTAAGGTTATTATGAAACTCAGGAGCGATAAAAAGCACAAAATACGCCGAAAGTTCCGCAAAATGAAACGGCTGAACGAGCAAGGCAAATTGCCTATGGAGCGTATAGAGTGCTCGTGGCAAAGCACCGTCGGGCATATGTCCCGAGGCAACTGCTACCACTTGCTGAAAGAAATAGAATCTTACTACAACGAATTATTCCCAAAGGAGGAAAAAACAAAAAATGGCAACACTCGGCAGCCTTGCGATAGGCTCAAAAATTAAAATATCGCACTCCGTTTTGGGAGACATCATTTTTCTAAAGGCGGATAAAGACCACGACGGTTATCCCGAGAACTCGACGACGCTCATAACCGAGAAGATTATTCTCTTGCGTGCCTTTGACGCAAAAGAACCGAATAACAGCGACAGCAATCGTAAAAGTTACGGAAACAACAAATATTCCGTTTCCAACCTCGACCAGTGGCTCAACTCTACTGCTGCGGCAGGTCAATGGTATTCCGCAAGGCATTCCGCAGACCAGTCGCCGAATAGCACATCATACGTTTCCAGAAACCTTTATGATACTGACTCAGGTTTTTTGGCTGGTTTCGACGACGCTTTTGTATCAGCTCTTAAGGATACCACGTTAAAAGTCGCCCTGAACACTGTTACCGACGGCGGTAGTTATGAGTCTATTGTAAGAAAATTTTTCTTACCGTCCAGAGCTGAACTGTTCGGAGCTGCGGAAAACAGTATTATGGAGGGCAGCCTCCTGTCGTATTTTAGTGCAAACACTAACGCAATAAGAATTGCTCAAATTTCGGCTTACGCCGCTCAAGACAACGCAAATAAAGGCTCTTCTGCGGTTACGGCAGGTGCCAACTGGTATTACTGGCTCAGAACTCCTGACTCGTCGGACTCGTACGATGTTCGCGGTGTCTCTTCGGACGGTAGTTTGTACTACGGCCTTGCGTATTACGGTGGCCGCGGCGTGCGTCCGCTTTGCAATCTGGACTCTGGAGTCTCTGTCTCCGATTCGACCGACTCGGACGGTTGTTATACTCTCAACTTGGATACGGGTCTGTCGGCTCCTGAAATCTCGGTATCAAACCCGATATACTGCCAACCGACGCAGGAAACGGGCGGAATTGAGGGCGGCACGGCAAAAATAACGTGGACTGAGGTCGGCAATGCGACGAGCTATGTTTTGGAACGCAGCGTCAACAACGGTGCGTTTGCACAGATATATAGCGGCACGGCAAGAAGTTACACCGAAAACGTGCTCAGTTCGTATCAAAGCTTGCAATACAGGGTCAAATCAGTAAACTCCGAAGAGGAATCGGACTATGCGACGTCGCCCGTTTACGTCGTTCAGGATAACTTTCCTCCGTTTATATCGGGTGACGAAAGCAACCTCGGAGAAAAACCGACGAGATTTTCGTATAGTTACACGATATACGACGGAGACGACGCAAACATTACCGTCAAGGAGTATCTGAACTCTACACTGCTCAGAACGTATCAGGCGGCAGCAGGGCAACAGCAAACGTTTGAGATAACGTCGGCACAGTGGGGAGCTATCGCTGTAGGCGACAATTACATCAAAATCATTGCCTCGGACGAGGCGGCGACGGTAACGCAAACGAAACACTTTACCAAAAGTGCAGGCGTTCTCGAACTCGAATACTCTCCGACAGGAAATATTGCCGTGCAGCCGAAAGCAATAAACGTCGAACTCGACCTCATAAAACCCTTTGCGGCTGGTTTACAGGTGCTTGCGTGTAATAACGGTAACGATACGCAGCCAGTCTGGGACGACATCACAACGGCTGTCAAAGCGAATATAAACCACGTATTCACAAACGGAGCAAAACAGCAGGGCGTAACCTACTGGAAAGTTATTTTGAAAATCGTGGTTATGCGAAACGATACCGAGGGAGACATCAAACTCGGGGGCGTAAAATGCGTACTCGACGCCAAAGTCGAATAAAGGAGCGGATATGAAAATGGAATACAAAATTTTGAGAGACTTCAAGAAAGGCATACTCTTGACGAGACAGCCTGAAATCGTTTCGGACGAATTGATTATTACCTTTTCGGACGCCCCCGACGACGCCGTAGCTATTTTCGAGAGTTATGCAACGGGAGACTCAATTTACAGAACACTGCAGGATAAAACTTGCAGCGTGCCTGCGGAGTTCTTAAAGGGCGAAATAAACGTAGCTGTTACCGTTATGAACGGCAAGACGTCAACGCCTGTTTTTGTCTGCGAAGAGCTTAAGGCGGAGCCTGTGGCTGGCTCTGGAGTGCTCGTTGCTCCGAATGACGGCGACTTACCGAGAATCGTAGCCGAAATACAGCTCGATATGCAGAAGATAAAAACGGAATTACAAACTGTAGCTGAAAAATATTCGGAGCTTGAAGAAAAAATCGCAAAGCTGCTTGAGGGATACGATATTACATAACTTTGGAGGTTATCTATGAAAAAAAGACTTATCTTTGCACTTATGTGCTGCTTTATGGCTTTGTCTCTCTCGTTCGTGCTTTGCGGTTTTACTACGGCAAACGTCGCCCACGCAGAAGAGGCAGCGACGCCGCTCGTAATAGGCGAAACTTATACGTTCTCCGACGACGGCGGCGAATACTCGGCGACGATTTTATCCGAAACGGAATATAAACTGCACGCCGTTCACGGCTCGGAGGAAATCGAATATAAAGGCTCCTATACATACCTCGACGGCGTGCTTACGCTGTCCGCAATGGGCGAAGAACTCGGGCGATTTTATATACAAGGTTCTAACCTTGTTAAAGTGGTCGAAAGCGACGTTACGCCGCCCGAAAATCATACTTTTCTCGGAAGAGTGCAGGAATGGCTCGAAAATAACTATATTGCCCTTGCGACCACCGTAGGCGACATCGTATTATTTATAGTATTTCTTGTAAACTTTATTAAAAGCAAGAAGAATATGCTCGGGCTTTCCCGTGATGTCAAGTTTACGTCTAATGCCCAGTCTGACGTTGTTGACGTTGTAAACAATCTTATCGAGGGTTACAACAAAATCGAAACCGAATTTGCGGCATACAAGAAAAACGAGACGCAGAACTATGAGGCGGTCGGTGCGGTTATCGTCCAGACGCAGGCAATTCTCAAAATACTTATTACCGTGTATGCAAACTCGAAGAACTTGCCTCAGGGAGTAAAAGACCTTGTAAATCTGACGTATGCAGACTCTCTCAAAAAGCTCGGGGACGTGCCTGCATTGAAAGAATCGGTAGAACAGGCGTCGGCGTTGCTTGAATCGGCAAACGCAACACCTGCCGTAGAGGAAAACAAAACGGAGGGATAAGCTATGAAAAATGCCACGAAAGGCAAAATCTTAAAAGCCGTCGCTATCGGTATCGATGTGGCGGCTCCGCTCGGTGCAACGCTTTCTCAGTTTCCTATCTGGGTTGAAAAAAGCTCCGCAGCGACGGTTTCAGGTCTTTTCTTGGTGTTTGCGTTTCTCTCCGTAATTCCGTTCTTTAACCAGATAAAAAACTGGCTTAAATCTCCGTCGATTCCCGTGCTGTTTACAGTTCTTGCCATAATGGCTATATGTTTAAGAAACATTATAGACCAAATGGTAATGATATTTATAATAGGTGCGGTGGCAAACTGGGGCGGCTCGTTTGTTTATAAAGCAGGCGACGCCGTCGAAAAAAAGCCAGACGAAAAGAAAGAAACGTCGGACGACGGCAATGAGGTGTAACGTATGCAAACTATCAAAAAAGACGATTATGAAAGAACGCCGTCGAGAAGTCTCGGAACGGCGATAGAAAAAGGCGGAGCGGCTAAAAAGCGGCTCACACGGAGTATTCTCAATAATACTGGTATCTTTGTCGGGTTCTTTCTTATTTTCGTCGTAATCGTTGTTTTTACGACGGAAATAAAGATAACGTCGGTAGAGTTCTGGGCTCAACTCGGGCTTACGTTCTTTATCTTGCTTTTCTGTTCATACAGTATGTATGTCAACTGCTCTGACAGTGGTTTGAAAGCTGGCAGGGTAAGTGACACGTATCAGGACTGTAAAAACGAATACGAGGGACTTAAGGCTCAGATAATCGAAAGAAAATATCAGTCGAGGCTTACCGAATTTTGCCGTTATTACATAGACAGAGAACTCAAGGAAACTCGGACGAATATTCTCAGCGAGGTGGGTATCTCGTATGAAAAATACATCGACAAATACGTCGGCAAAGACAAAAAGTTGCTGCAAACAGACGAAAGCCTGTCGAAAGCTCAGATAAAGGCGATAATCAGGGCGAATCAGACAAAGCCCGTAAACCTGACGCCTGAAATGATTTTTAAGCGTGGGCGTGGGAACGGACATCGGTCTCCGCTCGGAATAAAACCTGAAACGAAACGTAGCGTGCATTACGTCGCAAAGTTTATTCGGACAACAATCACGTCGCTACTTACTGGTGTAATTGTGCTCGACGTTATAAAATATCCGACGTGGGCAACGTTTGCGGCGTGCTGCCTGAAACTACTGCCCGTAATACTCAACGGCTTTATGGGGTATCGTATGGGTTACGAAAATATAACTGTCGATACGGTCAACTATATGCAAGACCAGAAAGACCTTATGCAGCAGCTTATAGAATACGCCTCTACGACGCCAGAACCTCAGTCTGAACAAGTAATAGAGGACGAGGTTATTGTCGCTCCTGAGGTCGCTGTGGCGGCAGAAACAATATAATAATGTAAAAAGAAACAGGGCACCGATATACTCAGTGTCCTGTTCTTCTTTGGTAACGGCACCAAACTCCGAAATAGTCCTTACGGACGAATATTCGAGGGTTCGGATTATTACCGCTTGGCGGAGAAGAAGAGATTCGAACTCTTGAACCGCTTTTGACGGTTACGCGATTTCCAGTCGCGCGCCCTCGACCAAACTAGGCGACTTCTCCAAGAATGAATATGATTGGAGAGGGAGCGTGTTTGGTACAAAGTACCATAAACCCGACTTCTCCAAAAAATGATGTTAAAATGTATAAATTACTATGGGTGGCAGTTGGAAGCCAATGGTCAACAAATCCATTTCCTCCAACTGTTCGCACGAGATTGCTCTCATAACCCAACGCAAACGATTATATCTCATCAACGGTGTTTTGACAAGCGGTTGCGACATTTTCTTGACAAAAAATTTACCGTATGTGTTTTTTATCTGCTTTATGAGTGCAAACTCGATGTCAAATGCGCGAAATTAATTCGTAATTGTTTTTTTTATAAAGCGTGTTATAATATTCGTATGTTATATAAAATGCGTAACGATGAATTTGAAAAAGTATACGACATTATGGTCGAAGCGTTCCCGATTGACGAGAGGCGCACTTTTGACGAGCAGATTGCGTTGCTTGACAATCCGTCTTTTGAAATACTTGTGTGGAAAGACGCTTCGAGCGGAGAAATAGACGGTTTTATCTCATTATACCGATTTGAGGACTTAGTTTTTGTCGAGCATTTTGCCGTTGCGAACGATAAGCGAAATTGCGGTCTCGGCAAGCGTATTTTGGACGAATTGCATACTCGAATGCCGAGAATTTGTCTCGAAGTCGAGCCGCCGATTACCGAACAAGCGAAGCGTCGAATCGCATTTTACGAGCGCAACGGCTTTTATCTTAACGAATACTCGTACATACAGCCTCCGATTTCCAAAAATACTTGTCCGATTCCGCTTTTGATTATGACGAGCGGAGGAGAGGTCGATTACGAAACGTTTTTGAATATCAAAAGAGTTTTGTACAAAAACGTTTACGGAGTATCCGAAAACGCGTATTGAATAATGGCGCGATAAGTGCTAAAATATTTATATTGAAACTCATTCGGAGGGAGATAATTATGGAAAAATCAAAATCGAGACCGTTTCTCATATCGGCGTCAACGATAGATTTCGTTTGCGTTGCGGCATATTTCATAGTTGCGGTTTTATGTATCGTAATAGGGCTTGCGGCAATGGCGGGTGCAGGAGATGCGCCTGCCGATACGACTGAAGGCGGCGAAACTCTAGGCACGGCAATAGCCCAGTCGTTCGGTGCTATTATCGGAGCAATTATCGTCGGTATAGGCGTGCTTTGCTTTATTGCCGTAGCAGTCGCACTCGTAAGCGCAATTACGGGCGTCGTAAAAATCAACAAGCCGATTTCCGTATTGAAAAAATCGACAACGACGATAGAAGTGTCTTACATATTCAATTTTATAGCCGCCGCGTTTTTCTTGATTGCTGGTTGCGTTGCGCTCGCTAAGGGCGTTATAAAGTCGATGCTGGCACCGTTTTCCGTGTGTTTAATCATTGCGGCGTTGAGAATCACTTCTGCGGTGCTTAAGATAAAAGCCTGCTCTATTATCGCAAAAGAACAAGACGTACAACAAGAACCGTTGCCTATTTTCGATGCGAACGAAGTCGGTAGTACGGAAAAGGATAACGTCGCAAAATAATTTCGTTGCGACGACTTAAATAAACCGTAAAGGAGAGGATTTATGAACGGATTTCCCGAGATTAAGAAAAATTTCGGTTTCGGATGTATGCGTTTGCCGATGAAAGACGGCGAAGTGGACTATGCCGAGACTTGCAAAATGTTTGACGAGTTTTTAGCGCAAGGTTTCAATTACGTCGATACTGCGCACGGTTATCTTGACGGTAAAAGCGAAGTTGCGGTGCGCGAATGCCTCGTAAAACGCCACGACAGGAGCGAATATATCCTTACGGATAAGCTCACGGGTAGTTTTTTCAACAAAGAGGACGACGTTCGCCCGTTTTTCGAGAGCCAACTGAAAATTCTCGGCGTGGACTATCTCGATTTTTACCTTATGCACGCGCAAAATAAGGACGTTTTTCAAAAATTCAAAAGATGCAGAGCTTACGAGCAGGCGTTTGAGTTGAAAGCCGAGGGCAAAATCAGACACGTCGGATTGTCGTTTCACGACAAAGCGGAAGTTTTGGACGAGATTCTTAACGAATATCCGCAAATAGAGGCGGTGCAGATACAACTAAATTACGTCGATTACGACGACGTAGCCGTGCAATCGAGAAAGTGCTATGAAGTTTGCGTAAAGCACAACAAACCCGTTATCGTTATGGAACCCGTAAAGGGCGGCACTCTCGTCAATCTCCCCGAAGCCGCAAGCAAGGTTCTCGACGATTTGAAAGGCGGTTCGCACGCAAGCTACGCAATACGTTTTGCGGCAGGTTTCGACAACGTCGTTATGGTGTTGTCGGGAATGAGCAATTTCGAGCAGATGAGCGATAATTTGTCGTTTATGAGCGATTTCAAGCCTCTCGACGACGTCGAAAAAGAAGCAATCGGAAAGGTTTGCGACATTTTTAAGGCACAACATCTGATACCTTGTACGGCGTGCAGATATTGTACCGCAGGATGTCCGAAACATATCTCTATACCCGACCTTTTCTCTTGCCTAAACGCAAAGAAAATCTATAAAGACTGGAACTCGGATTTCTATTATCACGAGGTTTACACCAAGAACAACGGAAAGGCATCCGACTGCATAGAATGCGGAAAATGCGAGAGAATTTGTCCTCAACATTTGCCCGTACGCTCGCTGTTGAAAGAAGTTGCGAAAGTGTATGACAAACAATAAGGAGACGTATATGATTGACAACGTACTTTCAAACAAAAACGTATCAAAAGCATATAAAATATCGGTCAAGTCGCTTATCGGTGCGATAATCGTCGTGCTTGCCGTGGCTCTGCCGCAATTCGTACACCTGATTTACGGCGCGACGGGCGGTGTGGAGTGGCTCCCGATGTATCTGCCGGTGCTTATCGGCGGATGTCTGCTCGGCGCACCTTACGGCATTGCCATAGGACTTCTTTCTCCGATTGCGAGCTTTTTGTTCACGTCGGCGTTTTTAAGCCCGATGCCCGTGCTTGCGAGACTTCCGTTTATGATGTGCGAACTTGCGATTTTCGGAGCAGTCAGCGGTCTGTTTTCAAAGAAAATAGTGCAAAACGGATTTTTTGCTTTCCCTGCGGTAATTCTTGCGCAGGTGTTCGGAAGATGCCTGTTCATTGCGCTCGTCGCAATACTTCAAAACGTCACGACGTTATCGCTTACAGCCGTTCTCTCGCAAGTTAAGAGCGGACTTGTCGGATTGCTTGCTCAAGCGATTTTGGTGCCTGTCGTAGTTATGGCAATCAGAACCGCGCTGGTAAAGAAAGATGAACAATGATTTATCGCGCGCAAAAAGCGCGCTTTCGGGGCATTCCGTTGCGCTATGCAAAGGCAGTTCGCTCCTTGTTTCAGACGGGCGCGGTATTCGTCCTATGCTCGATTTTATCGAGCGTAACGTCGATTTGAAAGGCTATTCCTTTGCCGATATAGTCGTCGGTAAAGCGGCAGCGTGTCTGTTCGTATACGGAGGAATTACCTCCGTTTACGCCGACGTGTTGTCCGAATCGGCGTTGGAGTACCTTCGCTCACACGCAATCGAAGCGGAGTACGGCGTGCTTGTGAAAAGCATTCTTAACCGCAAAGGAGACGGGGTGTGTCCGATGGAAGCGTGCGTGGCTAATATCGACGACGCAAACGAAGCGTTTATTGCGTTAAAAACCAAAGTCGCGCAAATGCGAAAGGGATAAAAAGAAATAAACAAATCGAAAATCGATATAAAAGAAGAAATAAAAAAAGAACGCCGAGCGGCGTTCTTTTTTTATTCGATTCGATAAATTACCAGAGATTGTCGTTTCTTACGATTGCGCAACCTTTGCTTGCTCTGCCGACTGCCGCGATGCCGTTCTTTGCGCCGCTGATGTCGGTGTAACCGTCGTTGGTCGTTGCGATAAGGCTGCCGTTGGTTGCGTACAAGCGGAGACGATATTCGCCTTTCTTGTCAAGATAGATTTCCCATTTGGGGAACTTGAGCGTTTCGTAATTCTTGAGCGTTTGATTTTCTACGGGTGCTTTTTCGGCGTTGTTTATGATGCTTTGAATGCCGATTTTTGCCGCGCCGAGAGTGGTGTATGCTTGTGCGCCGATTGCCACGACTCTGTAGTTGGACGAATAAAGTTTGAATACGAAATTGCCCTTATCCGTTTTCTTGATGACGTATTTGCCGTGAGTTTTGCCTTCGCCTTCGACGATAACGGTTTCGTCGCTGTCGGTCTTTGCGGCAGTTTTGGTCGCTTTCGTTTCTTTTGCGGGTGCGACTTCTTCTTTTTCGACTGCTTTAGCCTTGGGTGCTTTTTCTTCTTTGACGGGTGCTTTTGCCGCTTTGGTGTTCTTTGCTTCGGTCTTTGTCTCTTTTACGTCCGTCTTTGTTTCCTTAACGTCGGTCTTTGTCGTTTTTGCCTCGGTTTTTGCCACTTTCTTTTCCTCCGTAGAATTCTTTGATGTATTCTCAACTTTTGTTGACTTTTTGGGAGCGGACTTTTTCTCCGTCGTCTTGGCGACAACTTCCGCATTTTCGGATTTTTCCGCCTTTGCTTTAGAGGTAGTCTTTGTCGGTTTTGCGGTAACCGTAGCGACTGCCCACAAATCTTCTGCCTTTTCTTGTTTTTTCTTGGTGGAAACGACTTTTGCTTTTGCGGGTTGCTCGATTTCAAAACTCGTATCGAACAACGCTTCGTTCACGTTGCGACCGTTTTTGAGATTGATTGGCGTTTTGTTTTCGACTTTTTGCGCGACGGGAGCAACTGCGCTTTCCTCTTTCTTAACCGCTTTCTTTCTCGGTTTCTTGGGTGCGACAACTTTTTCCGCTTTTTCTTCGGCTACGACTTCGGTTGTAACCGCCGTTTCGGGTTCGGAAGCGACTTCAACGGATTCGGTATTTTCGATGGCGGCTTCTTGCTCGACTTGAGGTTGTTCTTCGTCGTTTACCGCTACGACGGGTTCGTCGGCAGGAGCGGTTTCGACGGAGTTTTCTTCTTCGACAACGCTTTCGTCCGCGACTGCGCTTTCTTCGGTTTCTACGGGAGTTTCCGAGACCGTTTCTTCAACGTCTTCGACTGGTTGCTCGTCGGCAGGTTCTTCAACCGTCGGTTCTGCGTTTTCGACGGGGGAGACTGCTTCTTCGTTTTCTTCCGCGTAATCCTCGACGTCGACGGTCGTTTCTTCTATGTAAGATTGCGCGTTTTCGGTGTTTTCGGTATCTTGAACGCTTTCTTCAACCTGCGGAGCATTTTCTTCTTCGACGACGCTTTCTTCGACAGCTGTCACGTCCTCTTGAGGTTCGTCTGCGTTTTCTTCGACGGGTTCGACCTCGGACACGTTTTCTTGAACGTCTGCGACGTCCTCAACGACTTCGTCTTTGACGGTTTCTTGCGCAACTTCTTCGTCGGCGGGTTGTTCGACAACGCTTTCGTTGATTTCTTCGTCGACAGGTTGCTCTACAACGCTTTCGTCGACTTTTTCGTCGTCGTTTGCGACTTGCTCCGATTGTTCGTCGGTGTGAGCGTCCGCAACGTCTTGAACGGGCGTTGCCACGTCTGCGTTTTGCTCTTTTTGCGTGTCGACGACTTCAACGGTTCCGTCCTCGAGAATATGTACGAGTGTGCCTACGGGGGCTTGCGGGTCGTCCTCTACGATTTCGCTTTCCAAAAATTCGATTTCATCAAAATTTACCATAAAAATAAATTCCTCCGCGCGGAAACAGAAGAATTTTTTGCAACAAAAAAACTCCTCTATAATCCAATTTATGTATATGATAACACACTTAGTTAACTAAATCAATAATGTTGACAACTTTTTTGCTATCAAATTTGTGCTTTTAAGCCGCAAAAAATTGATAATTTGCACAATATGTGGTATAGTGATTGCGATAGAGACGAATTTGTCTCATTCATCGGAGTATCCTGTAGGTATGAATGAAATAAAGCTCAACAGCCAACAACAACTTGCCGTAAACGCTATCGACGGACCTATTCTCGTGATAGCCGGCGCAGGCAGCGGAAAAACGCGCGTATTGACCGCCAGAATCTGCCATCTCATAGAGGTGGGGGTTGACCCGTACAACATTCTCGCAATCACTTTTACCAACAAAGCCGCAAACGAGATGAAAGAACGTATCGAAAAAGAACTGGGCTATTCCAACGTATGGACGTCCACGTTCCATTCGATGTGCGCGCGCATTTTGCGTACGGACTCCGACAGAATCGGATATTCCAAAGATTTTACCATTTATACCGACCTCGAAAGCGAAAGAGTGGTCAAGCGCATTTTGCAGGATTATCCTCAAGCCGACCCGAAGAAAAAAGGAGACTTTTTGTGGCATATTTCGAGGGCAAAAACGCTCGCTATGTCTCCCGAGGAATATTATGACGCAATTCGTCTCGACGATAACGACGCAGACGATATTTTAGAGATATACAAGCGTTACGAGGCGGAACTCAAGAGGTGTAATTGCCTCGATTTCGACGATTTGTTGCTCAAAACGCTCGATTTGTTCAAGCAATGTCCCGACGTGTTGCAACGCTATCAAAACAGATTCAGATATATCAACGTCGACGAATTTCAGGACACCAACAAACTTCAATACGACATCGTAAAAATGCTTGCGGGAAAACACGGCAATCTGTTCGTAGTCGGAGACGAGGACCAATCTATATACAGTTGGAGAGGCGCGGAGATTCGCAACATTCTCGATTTTCCCAAAGATTTCCCGGGCGCGCAAGTTTTCAAACTCGAACAGAACTATCGCAGTACCACGTCCATTCTTCAAGCCGCCAACAACGTTATCAAAAATAACGCCAATCGCAACGAAAAGACACTTTGGAGCGATATAAAAGACGACGACAGCATCGAGTTTTACGAGGCGTACAGCGACAGAGACGAAGCGACGAGAGTCGCAAGGTCGATAAACATTCTCAAACGCTCTGGCGCAAGCTACAAAGAAATGGCTGTTTTGGTGCGCGCAAACTCCGTTACGAGACAGTTTGAGGAAGAATTCAATTTGCACGGAATACCTTATAAGGTATTCGGCGGATTCAGATTCTACGAAAGAAAGGAAATCAAGGACGCTTTGGCGTACGTCCGCATAGCAATCAATCCGAGCGATAACGACAGCATTTTGCGAGTCGTCAATTATCCTAAAAGAGGCATCGGAAACACCGCCGTGCAGGAATTGCAGGACGTTGCGAAAAACAACAATATGACGTTGTTTTCCGTGCTTGTCAATCCTCAGATGCTCTCGAATACGACTGCAAAAAAACTTGCTCCGTTCACGGAAATCGCAATGGATTTGGTGCGTTGCGGCAAGCAGATGAAAGCGACCGAATTCGTGCAATACGCAATACGACGCAGCGGCTTGGAGGGCGCGCTCTCGACAAGCACCGACGTTGAGGATGCCAACCGTCTCGAAAATATCGAGGAACTCGTCAACGCCGTTCAACAATTCGAGCAAGACAACGAAAAATCGACCATTTCCGATTTTATGCAGTCCGTGGCTCTCGTTTCCGATACCGACGAAATGTCGGCAGACGATTACGTTACCATAGCGACGATTCACGCCGTGAAAGGACTTGAATTCGACTACGTTTTTATCGTTGCGCTCGAGGACGGCATTTTCCCGACGCAAAAGTCGATAACGGCCGGAGACGTGGAGGAAGAACGCAGATTGATGTACGTTGCCATAACGCGCGCACGCAAAAAGTTGTTTATCCTCAACGCGCGTTCGCGCTATCGTTTCGGAAAGACGGAATATTATCCCAAAAGCCGTTTTATCGGGGAAATGAGCGGATTTAAGCAATCCGTGCGTTACGCAAATTCCGATTATAAGACGAGCGCACTCGACGGAAAAGACAGAATAAAACTGGGCGCGAACAATCCCTCGTCGCAGTCGTTCAAGAAAGGTTTGTCAAACGGATTCGACAAGTCGTCGCTTGCGGGACAAAAACAAAAGACGAGCGGCGTGGATTATTCCAAATTCGCAAAAGACGTCGTGGTGGAGCATAACAAGTTCGGCAGAGGCATTATCATTCAAACCACGGGAGACGGAGAAGATAAAATTGCCGCAATCGCGTTCAAAGGTCTCGGAGTCAAGCGTTTTGCGCTTGCGATAGCCGCTCCGAGCCTCAGAGTTATAGCAAAAGGGGATATTGACGAGAATTAAGCGATGATATATAATCTCGTCGGAGACTTTTATGGATAAACTTGCAAGAATGAAAGAGCTTGTTTCCACTCTCAACGAGTGGGCAAGATTATATTACGAGGAGGACGCTCCCGTCGTTTCCGATGCGGAATACGACAAACTTTACGACGAACTCCGCACGCTCGAGAGCGAGGAGGGCTATTCTCTCAAAAACAGCCCCACGCACAGAGTCGGAGGCGCGCCTAAAGGCAAATTCGAGCAGTCGCAACATCTTTTGAGACTTTACAGCCTCGACAAATGTCAATCGAAAGAGGAGTTTGCCGAGTGGTGCAATCGTCTCGTCAAGACAGTCGGTTATTTCCCCGATTTGACTTGCGAGTATAAATTCGACGGACTTACTCTCAATATTCTGTACGAAAACGGCGCAATCGTAAAAGCGACTACGAGAGGCAACGGAGTTGTGGGAGAAATCGTTACCGCACAGGTCAATACCATCAAAAAACTCCCGAAAAACATTGAATATAAAGGAAAAATCGAAATACAGGGCGAGGGCATTTTGCGCCTTAGTCAACTTGCAAGATACAACGAAACCGCTTCCGACCCTCTCAAGAACGCAAGAAACGGCGCGGCAGGCGCAATTCGCAATCTCGACCCGTCGGTTACGGCGCAAAAAGGATTGTCCTTTATGGCGTACAATATCGGCTACAGCGACAGACCGTTTGCCTCGCAATGCGAAATGCGTGAGTTTTTGAAAGAGCAAGGTTTTGAAGTCGAGGGCGATTTCGACGTTGTAAATACCGTCGAGGGCGCAATGAAATACGCCGATAATACGGGAGAAAAGAGAGAAAGCCTCGATTATCTCATCGACGGAGTCGTATACAAGGTCAACGACGTCAAACTTCGCGACGAGATAGGATTTACGGAGAAATTCCCCAAATGGGCGGTTGCTTATAAGTTTAAGGCAGACGAAATGACGACGACTCTCAAAGACGTCGAATGGCAAGTGTCCAGAAGCGCAAAACTCAATCCGATAGCCATTCTCGAACCCGTCGACATCGGCGGCGTTACGGTATCGAGAGCCACGCTCAACAACTACGGAGATATTCTCAAGAAAAAGGTCAAGATAGGGGATAAGGTGTTCGTAAGGCGCAGTAACGACGTTATTCCCGAGATTATGGGAGTTGCTATAGAGGCAAAAGACGCAAAACCCGTCGAAAAACCCACCGAATGTCCCGTATGCCACGCACCCGTCAAAGAAGTGGGAGCGTTCTTATACTGCACGGGAGATAACTGCGCTCCTCAAATCATATCAAAACTCGACCATTTTGCGTCAAAAGACGCAATGGATATAGACGGTTTCAGCGAGAAAACCGCAGAACTTTTGTACAACGAAACGCATCTAGAGGACGCGGTGGATTTGATGAATCTCACGGCAACCGACTTGTTCGGACTTGACGGTTTCGGAGACAAAAAGATAACGAATCTGCTCAATTCCATTGAAAAATCAAAGCATACCACGCTTGACCGTTTCTTGTTTGCGCTCGGTATAGACGGAATAGGAAAGAAAACCGCAAAAGACCTTGTTAAACGCTTTAGAACGCTTGAAAATATACAAAATGCTTCTATTGCGGAATTAGGAGCGGTCGACGGCATCGGAGAGGTGCTTGCAGACAACGTTTATTCGTTTTTCCGTGATTCTAACAATGCCGAATTTGTTTCGAGACTTATTTCGAGCGGAATTACTTTTGAGGAAAAACAACAGGCGCAAGGCGCGTTCAGCGGACTCAAAGTCGTGCTTACGGGGTCGCTTCCGACTTATAAACGCGGAGAAGCGACGAAAATTATCGAAGATAACGGCGGAGAGGTTGCATCGTCCGTGTCCAAAACCGTAGATTTGGTGCTTGCGGGAGAGGACGCAGGTTCAAAACTCGAAAAGGCGCAGAAACTCGGCATAAAGATTATCGACGAAGCGGAGTTCAAGAGTATGCTCGGCATAGAATAATCGTCGGCATTCGCTTTTATTTTCAAATACGAATTTTCAAAAAAGGGCAGTTTTGCTCTTTTTTTTTATATAACGCTGTCCAAAAGTCTTGCAAACGCTTGTTTTGCCGTATATTTTGTGATATTATTATAAAAATTTATTTTTAGGCGGGCGTGCGTATGTATAGTATGACAGGTTACGGCAAGGGTACGGCGGAAAAAGACGGTAAGACCGTAGTCGTAGAGTTGAAAACCGTAAATCACAGATTTCTCGATTGCAACTTCAAGTTGCCTCGCACATTTTTATTTATCGAGGACGGCATTAAGAAACTCATTTCTTCCAACTTATCGAGAGGTCACGTCGAACTGTATCTGACGTACGAGCAGAAGGGCGCAAACGACGGAGTTTTCGACGTGGATTTGGACGTCGCGAACAATTATCTTGCCGCCGCAAAGAAACTTGCTCAGAATACGGGGCTTGACAACGACATTACGCTTTCGGCTTTGCTCAAAGTTCCCGACGTAGTCGTAAAGACGCAAGCGAACGAGGACGAGGAACTGCTCGGCGCGCTCACAATGCAAGCGTTGAAAGATGCTCTTGACAATCTCAAAACAATGAGAGCCAAAGAGGGCTTATCTCAAAAAGCGGATATATCGAGCAAACTCGACAATATTCAGTTGTCTTTGGACAAGATTATTACGTTTGCTCCGCTCGTCGTCGAGGACTATCGCAAACAGCTTAACGCGCGCATTGCAGAGGTCGTGGAGCCTACGCTCGTCGACAAACAGCGCCTTGCAACCGAGGTCGCGCTTTATGCAGACCGTTGCGCGATTGACGAAGAAATCACGCGTCTCGGCACGCATATCGTGAATATGAGAGCGTTGCTCGAAAGCGACGAACCCGTGGGAAGAAAAATGGATTTCCTCGTGCAGGAATTCAATCGTGAGACGAATACGATAGGCTCGAAAGCCAACGATATGCGCATAACCACCGAGGTGCTTGCAATCAAAAACGAGATAGAAAAAATGCGCGAACAAGCCGCAAATATCGAATAAGGGCGCAAGCGCACGTCGGTATATACGGACAATAACACGAGAAAAGATTTGTCAAATCTAAGATTTGAGACGGAGATAATATTATGCAGAGAACAGGTTTGCTCATTGTCATATCGGGATTCAGCGGAGTCGGCAAAAGCACGGTAATCGGACATATGTTTCAGGCTATGCCTAACTTGAGATTTTCGGTTTCTTGCACTTCGAGAAAGCCGAGACCGGGCGAGAAAGACGGCGTCGACTATTATTTTGTCAGCGAGGACGAATTTGCAAAAAGAGTGGCAAACGACGAGTTTTTGGAGTATACGCGCACATTTACAAACTGCTACGGCACGCTTAAGTGCGAAGTGGACAGATTGCTTAAAGACGGATACGATATTTTGCTCGACATCAACAGCGTCGGAGCGATGAATATCAAAAAAGTATATCCCGATTGTGTGACGGTATTTATCAATCCGCCGTCCATCGACGAGTTGAAAAAACGCCTCGTCGGCAGAGGTACGGAGACTCCCGAAAGCCTCAAAAAACGCCTTGACGAGATAGAATTCGAGAGCAAGAGCATTCCGTATTACGACTTCGTCGTCGTAAACGACGTCGCAAAAGACTGTTCGGATAAAATCGTGAATTTCCTCGAACAGCGCAGAAAACAACTTGAAAACAAAGTCGACGACGTTCGTCGATAAAAATTTATAACTTAATCGAATAAAATTCGGAGGACAAACATTATGATGATTGACCCACCAATCGACAAACTTATCAAACACGCAGAGTGCAGATACGCACTTACCGTAGCAGTCGCAAAGCGCACGCGCGAACTCGTTACGAGCGAAAGCGACTATCTCGCAAAAAGCGGTATGAAACCGATTTCTCTTGCTTGCAAAGAGATTTACGAGGACAAAATCAAAATCGTACGCGACTGATATGTTGTACGGAAAGAACGTTGTTTTGGGCGTAAGCGGCGGAATTGCCGTTTATAAATCTTGCGAAATCGTATCGAGGCTCAAAAAACTCGGCGCGAACGTGGACGTGATTATGACGAATCACGCCCAAGAGTTCGTTACGCCTTTAACATTCCAAACCTTGTCTAAATCGGCGGTCGTGACCAATCCGTTCGAGCCTGTGAAAGAGTTTGACATCAATCACATCTCACTTGCGAACAAGGCGGACATTTTGGTAGTCGCGCCTGCAACGGCAAACGTTATCGCAAAATTCGCACAAGGCATTGCCGACGATATGTTGACGACGACGTATCTTGCCTCAAATGCGCAAAAACTCATCTGTCCCGCAATGAACTGCAATATGTACGAGGACGAAGCGACGCTTGAAAATATGCGTATTCTCAAAGAGAGAGGCGCACTTTTCTGCGACGCAAACGTCGGATTGCTTGCTTGCGGCGTTGTCGGAAAGGGCAGAATGGCGGAACCCGTCGACATCGTTAAAGCGATAGTCGATTATCTCACGCCCGTGCAAGATTTCGAGGGCAAGAGAGTGCTTGTCACGTCGGGCGGCACGGAGGAGTATATCGACGGAGTGCGCGTTATTACCAATCATTCCAGCGGAAAAATGGGGTGCGCGCTTGCTCAAGCGGTTGCGGACAGAGGCGGTAGCGTCGTTTTCGTTTACGGCAATATGAGCGTAAAAGTTCCCGATTGCGTCGAAAAAGCGATAAAAGTCACGTCGACGCTCGATATGCTCGACGCTTGCAAGGCGGAGTTCGAATCTTGCGACGTTGCGATTATGGCTGCCGCGCCTGCGGATTATCGTCCGAAAGTGCGCTACGACAACAAAATCAAAGCCGACGAAATCACGATGGAGTTTGTCAAAAACCCCGACATCGCACGCACTTTGGGCGAAAATAAAGGGGATAGAAAACTCGTCGTTTTTTCCGCAGAAACCGAAAATCTTATTGAGAATGCAAAGGGCAAACTCAAAAAGAAACACGCGGATTTGGTTGTGGCAAACGACGTGACGCAAAAGGGCGCGGGATTTAATTGCGATACGAACGTCGCAACGATTATCGACAACGACGGCAACGAAATCGAGAGCGGAGAAGTGAGCAAACGCAAACTTGCCGATATGATTCTCGACAAGGTAATTTCGTTATGATTCTTGAAGTTATCGTTGACATTTCCACAAGCGAAATCGACCGTACTTTCGACTATTTAGGAGACGACGTACCTATCGGAAGCAGAGTTTCGGTCGAATTCGGACGAAAAAGAATAATCGGTTTTGTCATCGGCAAAAAAGATTCTTCGGAATTTTCCAATCTCAAAAAAGCAACCTATATCGATTCTCCGATAAGTCCCGAGCAGTTGGGACTTATGAACTTTATGCGCAAGACGTACAATCTTCGCTATATCGACGTATTGCGCCTGTTTATTCCGGCAAAGTTGCGAGAGGAGAAAGACCCCGAATATACTCGCAAGTATCTGACGGTCGACGATACGAGGTCGCTTGAACAAATCAAAGAAATTATAGGCTCGAGAGCGCAAAAACAGCAGGAAGCTATCGACTATATCGCGGCAAACAGCGGTCAGTTTTTGAGCTTTCTCGTTGCGAAATTCGGAGTGTCGGCAATCAACGGCTTGCGTGAAAAAGGCGTCGTAGTAGAGAGCGACGTTCACGAGCGTTCCACGCCCCTTCAAACGCTGAAAAAAGACGATAAGCGAGTCGTTCTGACAGACGCGCAATCGTCTGCTGTGGAGCAGATTATGCACGGTAAAGGCACGTTCCTTATCCACGGCGTTACGGGTAGCGGAAAAACGGAAGTGTACGAAACCGTAATCGAACGCACCATTGCGGAGGGCAAAACGGCAATTATGCTCGTTCCCGAGATTTCGCTGACTCCGCAGATGTTAGGACTTTTCAGAGCGAGATTCGGCGACGACGTCGCGATTCTTCACAGCGGTCTGAACGCGAGCGAAAGATACGACGAATGGAAACGCCTCAAAACGGGCAATGCGCATATCGCGATAGGCGCGCGTTCGGCTATTTTCGCGCCGCTTGAAAACATAGGAGCAATCATTATCGACGAGGAACACGACACCAGTTATTTGTCGGAGTCAAATCCTCGTTACGACACCAAGCGCATTGCCGAGTACAGGGCAAAAGCAAACGGAGGAGTCCTCGTCCTCGGTTCTGCAACGCCCGATATGGATACATATCTCAAGGCAACGCAAGGGGAATATCATCTCATAACCCTCAAAAATCGCATATCCAAACACGCCCTTCCCGAAATGGAAATCGTGGATATGACGCAAGAGTTCAGAATGGGCAATCGCTCGCTTTTCTCGGTCGCGCTTCAGGACGCACTCAAAGAAACGATTGCGAGAGGAGAGCAGGCAATGCTTTTCCTCAACCGCAGAGGCTTTGCGTCGTTTATCAGATGCAAAGAGTGCGGTTACGTCGCAAAATGCGAGGACTGCGACGTGTCGCTTACATACCACAAAGAGGACAACGAACTCAAGTGCCACTATTGCGGCAGAAGATACCATGCGTTGACAAAGTGTCCCAACTGCGGTAGCGACCAAATCAAACAAGGCAGAATAGGCACCGAAAAAGTCGTCGACGAGCTTAAAAAACTCATTCCCGACGTGAGAGTGTTGCGTATGGACAACGACACGACGGTGCGAAAAGACAGTTATTTCAAAATACTGTCCGCGTTTGCCGACAAACAAGCCGACGTACTCGTCGGCACTCAAATGATTGCAAAAGGACACGACTTTGCAAACGTTACGCTCGTGGGAATACTCGAAGCGGACGCCGCGCTGTATTTCAGCGATTATCGCTCGAGCGAACGCACGTTCCAGCTTATCACGCAGGTTGCGGGACGCGCGGGCAGAGCGGATAAAGCAGGCAGAGTGATTTTGCAAACTTATGCGCCGAAGCATTACGTTTTCCGATTCGGAAAAAATTACGACTACCTCGGCTTTTGGAAAAAAGAAATCAATACTCGTATGGTAACCAAGTTCCCGCCGTTTACCAACGTCGTGCGCATTCTTTGCACGTCGGTAAACGAACAGGACGTGGTCGACACGACGAGAAACATATACAAGGCTATTCAAACGATAGAAAAGGACAACGGCAAATTCGTATATCTCGGAGCGAGCAAATCCCCCGTAACCAAAATGAACGGGCTTTGTCGCTATCAGATACTTATGAGAGTCGTTCCCGACGAGTTTGAAAGGATTATCGACAAGATTTACGCCGTTACCGACCAAAACAGGTCGAAAAAGTGCAACGTTTTTGTGGAAATCAATCCGCAGAGCCTTATTTGACGGAGGATAATATGGCAAAAAGACTTATAGTTAAAGTTCCCGACCCGATTTTGAACAAAAAGTGCAGAGTCGTCGATAGTTTTGACGAAAGACTTTGGACGCTTTTGGACGATATGAAAGAGACAGTAAAAGACGCCAACGGCGCAGGTCTTGCCGCACCTCAGGTGGCGGTTTTGAAGCGTGTGTGCGTCGTTGACACCGACGACGGTTATTACGAACTTGTAAATCCCAAAATCACGTCCTCGAGCGGAGAGCAGACAGGACTCGAAGGCTGTCTTTCCGTGCCGAAAAAATACGGTTACGTTTCTCGTCCGATGAAGGTAAACGTCGTTGCGCAGGACAGATTCGGAAAGGAACAAAAATACAAAGTTTCGGGCTTTACCGCTCGTGCTTTTTGCCACGAAATCGACCACTTGGACGGCATAGTATATACGAGCAAATGCAAAGAAATTCTCGACGAGGCTGACGAATGAAAATAATCTTTATGGGTACGCCTGATTTTTCCGCGGTCGTGCTTGAAAAACTCAATTCTGTATATCCCGTAAGTGCCGTCGTGACAGGACTCGATAAACCCGTCGGACGCGGTTATCAACTCAAACCGTCTCCGCTCAAAGTCAAGGCGCAGGAACTCGGCATAGACGTTCTGCAATACGAAAAGGTATCGAGGGAAGGCATCGAAGATATTGAAAAACTCGCTCCCGACGTGGTGATAACAGCGGCTTTCGGTCAGATTCTCAGCGAGAGGTTTTTGTCTATACCCAAATACGGCGTGCTTAACGTACACGCTTCGCTTTTGCCGAAATACAGAGGTTCGTCTCCCATTCAATGGTCTATCATCGACGGAGAAAAGGAAACGGGCATAACCATTATGAGAACGGTTAAAGCCGTTGACGCAGGTGATATTCTCTTGCAGTCAAAGACGAAAATCGGCGATAAAGAAACCGCGGGAGAGTTGTTTGACAGGCTTGCCGTTATGGGCGGAGACGCAATAGTCGAAGCAATCGGCAAACTCGTTGACGGCAACGCCGTTTTTACGCCGCAAAACGACGACGAGGCAACTCATTGCTCTATGATACGCAAAGAGGACGGAGTTATCGATTTTGCGAAAACTTCGAGCCAAATCGACTGTTTCGTGAGGGGAATGACGCCTTGGCCGTCCGCGTTTACGCATTACGAGGGAAAAACGCTCAAGGTGTTCGACGTGGAAAAAGTCGAATACGACTGCGCGGCAAAATGCGGAGAGGTCGTCGAAGCAAACCCGAAAGACGGCTTGATTGTCAAAGTTGCGGACGGAGCGGTAAGGCTTTGTCAGATTCAACTCGAAGGCTCGAAACGTATGAGCGATTCCGATTTTTTGCTCGGCAGACGCATTGAAAAAGGATATATATTAGGTTAATATGAGGAAGTATATAAATTCGGCTCTAAAAATTCTCACGAAAGTATACGCCGACGGAACGTACAGCAATATGGCGTTTTACGGCGAAAACGTGAGCGATATGACGACGAAACTCGTTTACGGCGTGATTGAAAATAACGTCAAAATCGAGTACGTTTTGAGCCGTCTTGTAACCAAAAAACCTCAAAACGCCGTGTATTTGCTTCTTAAAATCGGCACTTACGCGCTTTTGGAACTTACGGACGTTCCGAAATTCGCGATTGTGAGCGAATGCGTCGAAGTCGCAAAAGCGAACGGTAAGGGCGGAGCTTCGGGCTTTGTCAACGCCGTGCTTAAAAAGGTTGCGGACGGCAAATATGTTCTGCCGAATGAAAGCGACGAAAACTATTTGTCCGTAACGTATTCCAAACCGCAATGGTTTATCGACAAAATGATTGCTTGTTACGGCAAGGAAAGAACAATCGACACGCTGAAAGCACCGTACGACGCAACCGAACATATACGAGTCAACACTCGTATGGCAACTTGCGTAGACGTCGAAAACATACTGAACAAACGAAAAGAGCGTTACGAAAAAACTCCCGTGGGCGGATACAAAGTGCGTGCGACGGAAGTCGTCAAATCTATGTTTGACAAAGGACTCGTGACGTATCAGTCTCCGTCGAGTATGATTGCCGTAAAAGCTCTCGGATTGAATGACGGCGCGCAAATTCTCGATATTTGTTCCGCACCAGGCGGCAAAGCGATTTATATGAGCGAACTTTGCCCGCATTCGGTAATAACCGCTTGCGACTTGCATCCGCACAGAGTGGCACTCATACAAAAATACAAAAACCGTATGCATACGCCCAACGTCAAAGCCGTTCAGGCGGACGCTACGAAGTATAACGAGGAGTGGAAAGACAAGTTCGATTTCGTTCTTGTAGACGCTCCGTGTTCCTGCCTCGGCACTTACAGAAAACATCCCGACGTGTTTTTGACGAGGAAAGAGGAAGATTTGCAAAACCTTGCAAAAACGCAACTTGCCATATTGAAAAACGCAGGCAAGTATCTCAAGGTCGGCGGAGCGGCGGTTTATTCCACCTGCACGCTTTTTAAGGAAGAAAACGACGACGTTGTAGACGAGTTTTTGAAAGACGATTGCTTTGCAATCGAGAAAATAAATCTCGATTTCGACGATGAGAATTTCAACGATAACGACGGCAGGATACGCATTCTTCCGCACGACGAATACGACGGGTTTTATATCGCAAAAATTCGGAGAGTAAAATGACGGACGAAGTTACGGTTACGCAAAAGAAAACCCTTCTCGGACTCGATATACCTCGCATAAGCGAGGAATTGCCCGATTGTCCCAAATTTACCGCTTTGCAAATATACGGATTTTTGATGGACGGAAAAGGCTTTGACGAAATGACCTCTCTGAAGAAAGATTTGAGGGAATATCTGAAGGCTAGTTATATCGCAAATCCGATTGAAATTCTCAACGTATACAAAGGCAAGTCAGGCACGCAAAAGTATCTTTTCAGGCTTCCCGACGACAATCTCATAGAAGGCGTTTATATGCCTCACGATTACGGAGACACGCTTTGCTTGTCCACGCAGGTCGGCTGTCGTATGGGGTGTACGTTTTGCGCTTCGACGCTTGACGGACTCGTGCGCAATCTGACTGTCGGAGAGATGCTCGGACAGGTCGTTGCGGTAAACAGAGCGGTAGGCGGCACGGCAAAGAACAGAAAGATAACAAATTTGGTGCTTATGGGAAGCGGCGAGCCGTTCGATAACTACGACAACGTGCTTGCGTTTCTCGACGCGGTAAGCGACGAAAAAGGCATAAATATAAGCGAACGCAACATTTCGCTTTCTACCTCCGGACTTTGCGACAAACTCCGCAAGTTTGCGACGAGCGGTCACAAAGTTACGTTGTCGGTCAGTCTCCACGCTCCGTTCGACGATTTGAGAAGCGCGCTTATGCCCGTAAACAGAGCGTTTCCGATAGCCGAGCTTATCGACGCGGCAAAATTCTATTTCGAGAATACGGGGAGACGAGTTATCTTCGAATACACTCTCATAAAAGGAGAAAACGACTCCGACGCTTGCGCGAAGGAACTTGCGAAACTCACAAAAGGTTTTCCGTCGCACGTCAATTTAATAAGACTTAACGAAGTCAAGGAGCGCAATCACATAGCACCCGATATGGACGCCACGGAAAAGTTTTTGCACAAACTCGAGAAGTTGGGCGTTTCGGCAACGATACGCAGAAGTCTCGGCAACGACGTAGAGGGAGCGTGCGGACAACTTCGCAGACGTTATTTGCAAAACGAGCTTAAAAGCGACGATAAGCAACAGAATCAAACGATATGAAAACATACGACGGCAGAGTTATAAAGGCGGTTGCCTCAAAGTTTTTCGTTGACACCTCGGACGGCGTCAAGGTTTGCTTTGCGCGAAAACGCCTCAAAAACGACGGTATCATATTCGTCGGAGACTACGTTCGTATTGCCAAAGAACGCGACAGTTTCGTTATCGAGGACGTCAAACCTCGCAAAAACTGCCTTATAAGACCGTACGTCAGCAACGTCGACGTGTGCTTTATCGTTATCGCCCCCGAACCCGAACCCGACTTTATCCTCGTCGACAAAGTTATCGTTAATTGCCTTGCAGAGGGAATTGAGCCGATTCTCGTAAAGAATAAAACCGATTTGGGCGCAATCGACACGAGCGAATACGACGGCGTGGTGAAGCAAATAGAATGCAGCGCATCGACGGCGGAGAACGTCTCCGTGCTTATCGAAGCCGCAAAAGGCAAAACCGCTTGTTTTGCGGGGCAGTCGGCTGTCGGCAAGAGTTCTTTGCTTAACGCAATACTCGACAGCGACGAATTAGAAGTCGGAGAGCTTACGAGAAAGATAAAACGAGGTAAAAATACCACTCGAAAAACGGAGATATTTGCCGTCGGAAACGATACTTATTTCGTAGATACTTGCGGATTCTCTATGCTCGAAGCTGCAAAAATCGAGCCTGAGGAATTGCGATTGTATTTTGACGATTTGGAAAAATATCGTCCGCTATGCCGCTTTAATATGTGCGTACATATCGACGAACCCGATTGCGAAGTGAAAAAACACGTCGGCAAGGAAATCGGAGAGGGCAGGTATCGCCGTTACAAAGCGATTTACGACGAATTGATTCAGAGACGAGAAAACAAATACGACTGACGGAGGGAAATATGTTAGTTGCACCATCGATATTGTCTGCAGATTTCGGCAATATGGCTCAAGCCGTGAAAGACGTCGAAAAATGGGGCGCGGATATAGTGCATTGCGACGTTATGGACGGCGTATACGTTCCGAATATCACTTTCGGTATGCCTATGGTAAAAGCGTTGCGCAAATATACCGCTTTGCCAATCGACGCACATCTTATGATAACCGAACCCGAGAAATACGTCGGAGCGTTTTGCGACGCAGGCGCAGATATAGTTACGTTCCATCCCGAAGCGTCCAAAGACGTGCAAGGCGCGCTCGACATTATTAAATCGAAAGGCAAAAAGTGCGGACTCGTCGTCAATGCGGACGTCGATTTCGACGTTGTTGTTCCGTATCTTGACCAAATTGATTATCTTGTTATTATGACCGTTCAGGCAGGTTTCGGAGGGCAGAGTTTTAAGCCGGAATGCCTTGAAAAAGTTGCGCTCGGCGTAAAAGCGAGAAAAGACAACGGCTATTCGTATCTTATCGAAGCGGACGGCGGAATATGCGAAGAAAACGCGGCGTTATGCGCGCAGTCGGGAATAGATATTGCGGTTGCGGGAAGCGCGGTGTTTAAGTCGCAAAATCCGCAAAAAACCATAAAAACGATGCACGATTGCAAATAACATCGAATTATTAAGCACAGAATCGGCGCGAAAGCGTCGATTTTTTATTATTGTGTAACACAAAAGACCTCGTTTTCATAACTTGTACAAAAACGAGGAGTGAAGATATGAACAAGATTATTTGCATCAACCCGCCGAAAATCGTAAAAGCAATACTCAGGCTCTTTACCAAGAAAAAGACTACGGAGAAGTAGAGCGTTTTTTGACTGCTTAATAATACATAAAACTTACAACAAAAAAATGCCTTCCTTTCGGAAGGCTAACTTTGATTGCTACATATTTAGAGGGAATTACGCTCTGTCAACTTTGCCGGAACGAAGACAATGAGTGCAAACATAAACGTCCTCAACACCACCGGTCGGAGTGTTGACTTTGACTTTTTGGACGTTGGGAGCCCAACTGCGTCTTGTCTTTCTGTTGCTGTGGCTGACCGCGTTACCGCTCATTCTGCCTTTTCCGCATACACTACAAACTCTGGACATAACTGTACCTCCTAATTTGAACGATTGATATTGTAGCAAATACTATTTGATTTTGCAACCGATTTGCACAAAATTTACGTTTTAGTTGCAAAAAATATTTGTTTATAGTAATATTTATAAAAAGGTAAGTATATGTCACTCACAACTTCAAACAAATTTGGCAAGATTTCCATAAGCGAGGAGGCTATGCAAGCGGTTGCAAGCCATACCGCTCAGGACTGTTACGGCGTGGTAGATTTGGTATCCCGCCGTTTCAGCGATAATATCGGCCAACTTTGGGGCAAGCAACAACTCGGCAAAGGCGCAATCGTTCAGACGGTTGACAATCTTATTTACGTCGAGTTGTTTGTCGTTTTGAAGGTCGGAGTCAACATCGAAGCAGTAAAAAAGTCCTTGGCGGATGCAGTCAAGTTTTCGCTTGAAACGTTTACGGGTATGCGTGTGAAACGAGTACACGTCAACGTTGTGGGTATTCGCGTGTAAGGTTATACGGATAAAATGAATAGAATTGACGGATTAAAATTCAAAGAGATGCTTGCCGGCGGCGTAAAAGCTCTCGAAATGAACCGCACCACGGTGGACGAACTCAACGTTTTCCCCGTGCCGGACGGAGACACAGGCACCAATATGTCGCTTACTCTCGCATCTGCTATGCGTGAGGCAAACGCTTGCGGTTCGTTGCTTATCGACGAGATTGCAATGGCGTTTTCAAAAGGCGCGCTCAAAGGCGCAAGAGGCAACTCCGGCGTTATTTCCTCTCAGATTTTCAGAGGTTTCGCGGTTGCGCTCGAAGGCAAAGCGGATTTGTCTCCCAAGACTTTTGCGGAATGTCTCAAAAAGGGTACGGAAATCGCATACAGCGCGGTTACGAAGCCAAAAGAAGGCACAATCCTTACTGTCGTAAGAGTTATGGCGGAAGAAGCGATGTCTGCGGCAAGAAGCAAAAAGGTCGAGTTTGACGTTTTCCTCAAGCGCGTCGTGGACGCAGGCGAGGAGATTTTGCAAAAGACTCCCGATATGTTGCCCGTTCTTAAAAAAGCAGGCGTTGTAGACGCAGGCGGCAGAGGTCTCGTAACGGTTTTCGACGGTATGTATCGCACGCTCGTAGGAGAAGAACTTGTCCTCATCAGCGGAGAAAAAGCGAATACAGCCGATTTTGCGGAGATTAAAACCGTCGGAGAATTCGACCCGCTCGAAAACGATTACGAGCATATTACGTTCCAGTACTGCACGGAGTATTTCATCACTCATCTCAAAAACGAAGTGACCGACGCGGCAATCGATAAATACAGAGATTACCTTACCACTATCGGCGATTGCGTTCTCGTAATCGGAGATACCGACCTCGTAAAAACGCACGTACATACAAATCATCCCGACCGTGCGCTCAAAGCCGCGCTCAATCTCGGAGAACTTGACGGCGTGAAAATCGAGAATATGCTCGAACAAAACAGAAAACTTCACGCAAACGACAATCAGGACGAAGTCGTCGAGCAAAAAGAATACGCAATGGTATCGATTTGCTCGGGCGACGGTATGCAAAATATCTTCAAAGATTTGATGGTAGACGTTATTGTCGAAGGCGGTCAGACTATGAATCCGAGCGTCGACGATATTCTCAAAGCCGTCAATGAGGCAAATGCGAAAAACGTATTCGTTTTGCCAAACAATTCAAACATAATTCTTGCCGCAAATCAGGCAAAAGAGCTTGCAAAAGCGCAAGTTTTCGTGATTCCGAGTACAAATATGCCGCAAGGAATATCTGCGTCGCTTATGTTCGATTGCGACGCGTCTCCCGAAGAAAACTACGAGAATATGTGCGAAGCGATAAAAAATATCGAATGCGCGGAAATAACTCACGCGGTTCGCTCTACGAGAATGAATCGTTTCTCTGTTAAAGAAGGGGACATCATCGGTATCTGCGACAAACGTCTCGTTGCAAAAGGTAACGACATCGAGCAAACCACGCTCGACACCATTCGCAAACTTGCGCAAGGCAAAGATATGTTGTCGGTATACTTCGGACAAGAAATCACTCAAGAGCAGGCAGACGCACTTATGCAAAAAGTCGAAAGCGAGTTCGATTGGCTCGAAACCGCTTGCTATAGGGGCGGACAACCGCATTATTATTACATCTTGTCTGCGGAATAAGATATGTTGCAACTCAAAGATATTAAAGGCGTCGGCGACGCAACCGTGAAAAAACTCAGCGACCTTGACATACACAATGTATTCGAGGTCTTTTCATTTTTGCCGAGAAAGTATATCGATTTGCAACAGCCGATTCGCGTTATCGACGCGCCAGTAGGTCAACTTTGTCTTTTGGAGGGCAGAGTCGAAAAGGTAGGCACGGTCTCGATACGCGGAGCGAAATCATTTTTCGTGACGTTCAGCGACAATCTTTCCGACAACAGAATATACTTCAAAGCGATTTTCTACAATATGCCGTTTTTGCACGACGGCTTTCAAGTCGGTCAGAACTATCGTATGCTGACGAGGCTCACTTCGGACAAAGGCGCGCTTTGCGTCGTTAATCCGCAACTCGAAAAGATTGAAAAAATATCCAAATTGCAGGGGATATATACCGTTTATCCGCTCAAAAACGTAATGGGGCAGAATGCGTTCAAGAATATCGTTTATTCCGCATTGGACAGCGTTTCCGCTCTCGAATACGAAGGTAATCTTGCCGTTGTCAACAAAGATATGACGAGATGTTTCGAGTCGGCACATCGTCCGAAAACGCTTGAATCGGCAGAAAGGGCAGTAAAATCGCTTGCCTCGTTAGACGTTGCGATTGTGTTGTCAATTTACCGAAAATTGCGTAATAACGGCAAAAAAGAGAGAAAAGTATTTTATAATTCGGCAAATTTTAGAATAGTTGACTATATTTCTGCGCTGGAATTTAATCCTACACCCTCGCAACTTCAAGCATTCGACGATATTGTTGCCGACGTTTCGTCTGACAAAACGATGTCAAGAATAATAAGCGGAGACGTCGGAAGCGGAAAAACTGCGGTGGCGTTTTTCGCAATGTATTTTGCAAGCGTGTGCGGCAAGCAATGCGCGCTTATGGCTCCTACTGAAATACTTGCCAAACAGCACGCAGAAAAGTTTGCTCCCGTCGCAAAGAAACTCGGCATAAGTTTTGCATTGCTTACAAGTTCGACTTCGACTGCGGAGCGCAGGAGCATCTTATCGGGGCTTAAAGACGGAAGCATATCTTGCGTTATCGGAACGAATGCGTTGGTCAGCGACGACGTCGCGTATAAAAACCTTACTCTTGCCATTATCGACGAGCAACACCGCTTCGGCGTGAACGTTCGCGGTAAACTCGAGAAAAAGGGGGCTTGCGACGTGTTGAGTATGACTGCGACGCCCATTCCTCGCTCTATGGCACTAACGTTTTACGACGACATCGCAATATCGCGAATAGAAAAGAGAGCCGAAGCGAAAACCAACGTAAAAACTACCGTATCGAGCGACTTGAATATGCTTGTTGGAAGAATTTGCGACGCGTTAGATGACGGAAAACAGGCGTTTATCGTGTGCCCGTCCATCGTTGACGCGGAGGGTAACAGTCTTACGTCTATCGAAAGTTTTTCAAGAGATTATCAAGCCGTTTTGGACAAATATCCGTCGTCCGTAATGCACGGAAAATTATCTAACGACGAAAAAGAAAATGCTATGCTCGATTTTGCAAGCGGAAAAACAAAACTTTTGATTGCCACGACGGTTATCGAGGTCGGTATCGATACCAAAGCGACGGAGATTTTGATTGTCAATGCGGACAGGTTCGGACTTGCGTCGTTGCATCAGTTGAGAGGCAGAGTGGGCAGAGACGGCTCCGAAGCGCGTTGCTATCTGCATTCGTCCTCTCAAAGCGAGAAATCCGTCGAAAGATTAGACACTCTTTGCAAGAGCAACGACGGACAGTATCTTGCAGAGGTCGATTTTGCTATGAGAGGAGCGGGAGATTTTATCGGAACTCGACAAAGCGGACGTTCTTCCACGCCGATATTCGATTTGCCTATGGACGCCGAAGTGCTTAAAAACGCAAAGAATTATGCCGACGGTAAATTGTCCGACCTATCGCTTTACGAACTTTTGGCACTTACACGCCGAAACAAGGCAAGAGTCGACGCATTTGTCGAAAAACTCGACGAAGTTACGCTTAACAGCTAAACAAACGCCGTTATTCGTGCATTTGGCATCGACGTTTGACATTTTTAACGAATAGTGTATAATATAATTAAATGGTGGTGCAGTATTCTAGTCAGATTCCACCGACTCGGAGGCGGGGGTAAAATATCGCCGAAGGGCATATCGATGAAGTTTCTGGTGACGGCTTCTTTTGCCCAAATTGGGGCTGTTGCTGGGAGTTAAGGATTTTGGGCGGCTTGCAACGGCATGCAAACCCCGTACCATTTTCCGTGGAGACCCAACTCGGTGGGCAATGTAAAAACTGTCTACTGACTGGGGTGAAACCTGATATGCGGTGTGAAAATGCTGTGTACAGCGTAGCCTGCTTTGAGTGACGTACAGGGATTAGGGAACCACGCCCTTTCGTATGGCCAATACGCGACGGTGATTGCCCGATGAAATGTACGCTGCAAAAAAAGATAAGGGCGGGCGGAATCTGTCAAGGAAATCTTCTAGACTGTTCTAATGAGGCAATCTGGGGATTATAGTGTGCTCTAAGTGGCGATTCGGTTTCTTCTTTAAGACGATGCGTCGAGTAATAGGAAACTTCTCGGACGGTGACGACGAGTTTCGATGCAGGGAAATCCTACCGAACCTATGGCGCAAGGTTTACCCAAATTGTTACCACCATCCAAAGCAATAAAATTTGAGGTAATTTGTGGATAATCTCAATCAAAACGAAGCGGACGCTTCCAATATACCGTTGCCATCGAAAGATAATTCTTCCGATGGTATTTCTTTTTCTCAAAACCCCGAAAACAGCAGGTTAGAATCACAAAATAACGTTACAATCGACAAGATTTCAACCGATTTGGCAACGCCGCGAAAAGACAAAAACGGCCAGTCGGACAAAAAGAAAAAGCCAAAGAAAAAACACAACGTATGGTGGATTAAAGCCGTCATTATTTCGCTTGTGCTGTCGGCGTTTTTCTCGTATATAAGCAACCTTGTGGAAGATTCAAATCAGGTTATCGTCGTAATCGTGTTGTTGGCGTTTTTGGTGCTGATGGGCATACTTTTCGACGCAATCGGCGTAGCCGTAACATCGTGCGACGTGACGCCTATCATATCAATGGCGTCGCGCAAAGTTTACGGCGCGAAAACCGCTCTCAATCTCGTAAAAAACAGCGATACCGTCTCGAGCGTTTGCAACGACATAGTGGGAGATATTTTCTCCATTATTTCGGGTGCGTGTTCTGCGGCTTTGGTTGTGAAACTTACCGTCAATCTCAACGATTCGCCTACGGTGCAGACCGTCATTTCGATTGTCGTATCCGCTCTCGTTTCCGCAATGACGATAGGCGGCAAGGCGTTTATGAAGAAAATCGCGATAGGCAATTCCAAAGATTTCGTTATGTTCGTTGCGCGCGTGCTTGCCGTTTTCTCAAAAGACGAGCGTAAGATTCGCAAGAAAAACAACGCCGCAAAAAACGAACAGAAATCTACCGTCAAAACCGAACAAAAAACCGATAAAAGCACGTCAAAATCAAAAGAGCAAAAGGCTAACAAATCAAAATAAAACTACACATTCGCCAAAATTATGCGACTTGACAAGTATCTTCTTGAAAAATTCAATCTGAAATCTCGCACCTACGCCGAAAATCTTATAAAAACGGGCTGTGTTTTCGTCGACGGAAAAATTGCGACGAAAGGCGGTGCGGAAGTCGACGACGACAACGAAGTTATCGTTTCGGAAGATAAAAGTTACGCTTCGCAAGGCGCGTATAAACTTGAAAAAGCCTTTGAGGAATGGAATCTCGACGTCCAAGCGAAACGTTGCGCCGATATAGGTTGTTCAAACGGCGGTTTTACAGATTGTTTGCTTCGCCACGGCGCAAAAAGCGTACTCGCAATAGACGTGGGAGAATGCGCTTTGGACGAAAGACTTTTGCAAAGCGGAAAAGTCGAATTTTTGAGAGCAAACGCAAGGGAATTGCCGAGCCTCGAGCAAGTCGATTTTTTGTGCAGCGATTTGAGTTTTATATCGCTCAAATACGTTCTTGCCTCTATGTATTCCGTATTGAAAGACGGCGGAGAAGCCGTCGTTCTCGTCAAGCCGCAGTTCGAACTCGACAAAAACGCTTTGAATAAAAACGGTATCGTAACGGACGAGAAATTGCGCAAGCGCGCGCTCGAAAGCGTAAAAGGTTATGCCGTCGCAAACGGATTTCAAGTCGTAAGCGAAACAACGTCTCCCGTAAGATACGAGAATAAAAACGTCGAGTATCTTTTGCGGTTGAAGAAATAATGGTGTTTGCGTAAAAAATCGTATGAAAAAAGCGACCTGCGGTCGCTTTTTGTTTTTCAATCGGAACTATTTTATGTCCTCGTCTTTTATGACAGTAACTTCGTCTGCGTCCTCAGAAGTATCGTCGGTTTGTTCGGTCTGCGCAGTATCGTCGGATTCAGCTTTTTTATCCTTTTTGCCTTTCTTGTTTTTCTTGGCTTTTTTGTCGTTTGTTTTGGCCACGTCGTCGTTTTTACCGATTTTGGTATCGGGGTAGGACGGTTTCGAGGCAGATTTTTTTGAAATCAAAACGCATACCACAATGATTATGGCAAAAATAAGTCCCGATAATCCCGCGACTAATTTCGTGCCAAATTCGGATATACTCAACAACAAATCGAACATATCTTTATTATACAGCGCAATCGAAAAATGTCAAACACATTGTATTGTCGAAAAATTATGCATAAAATTGCAGAAATACAATCAAATATTCATTTTATACTTGTATAAAATCAAGCAATGTTGTATAATGCGCATAAATGAAAGAAAAAATCGCAATCATTACCAAAGCAGGTCTTGCGGACAATCCTTCGCGACTTAAAGTTATCGAAGCCCTCGAAAACGAAGGCTCTTTCGACGTTTACGAAATAGGAATCGACGACGTCGTCGAAAGCGACACACCGTTGGCTGTCGTGTTCGGCGGAGACGGTACGATGCTCGAGGCGGTGCGTATGACCGAAGGCAAAAACGTGGCTTTGTTGGGCGTAAATCTCGGCAATCTCGGTTTTTTGACGGCGTGCGAAAAAGACGCGCCGACCGACGAGGTTTTGAGATTGATAAAAACTCGCAAATGCGTAGAGCGTATGCTTCTCGACGTTTCCGTTTGCGGCAAGCGTTTTGCCGCTCTCAACGAAATCGTGCTGAAAGGCGCAAATTCGAGACCGATATTCGTGGACTTGAGCATTGACGGACGTTTTGTCGACTCGTACCACAGCGACGGGGCGATAGTTTCCTCTCCGACAGGTTCGACGGCTTATTCGTTGTCGGCAGGCGGACCGGTGCTTGCGCCGAACGTCAAAGCGTTGGTCGTCAACCCGATTTGCGCGCATTCGTTGCATTCGAGACCGCTCGTCGTTGGCTCAGACGCTTCGGTTACTCTGACTTTACACGGCGCAGAAAACGCAAACGTTTTCGTAGACGGACGACATATCGCAAGTTTGCGCGACGGGGACTGCGTAAAAGTGGCAAAATCTTTAAATACCGCAAAATTCGTTACTTCGGATAACGATGATTTTTATAAAAAACTACTTCAAAAGATGAACGTATGGGGAGTTACCGCAAAGTAAACCTCAAAGGATAAGGTGACTATTATGGCTAGAGCAAATCGTCAACTCAAGATTTTGGACATCATTTCAAAACACGACATTGACACGCAAGAAGAACTCGTAGATTATTTGCGTCAGGAAGGCTTCAACGTAACGCAAGCTACTATTTCCAGAGATATTAAGGATATGGGAATAATTAAAACGCTTGCAAGCGACGGCAGACATTACAAATATGCCGCTCAACAACAAAAAGAAACAAATGCCGCGGATAAGTATCTCAATATGTTCAAAAACACCGTGCTTTCCATAAGAAGCTCGGGCAACCTTATAGTGTTGCGTACCGAAGTCGGAAGCGCAGGTCCTGCCGCAGAGCTTATCGACAAACTTTCCTACGACGAAGTTCTCGGCGTAGTGGCGGGAGACAATACGATATTCGTTGCGGTTGACGGTGTGGAACACGTCGACACGGTGCGCCGTCGTCTCGAAGATTTGCTCGAAGCAAACAGACTTTACAGCTGATTTCAGCGTATTTGAAAAATGCTATCACAATTATCGATAGAAAACATAGCCTTGATTGACAGGCTGGAATTGACGCTTACCGACGGTTTGAACGTCCTGAGCGGCGAAACGGGCGCGGGCAAGTCGATTATTATCGACTCGCTCAATTTCGTATTAGGCGAAAGAGCGGACAAATCGCTTATTCGCTACGGCACGGATTGCGCCGTCGTTCAGGCTGTATTCGAAAACTATCTTACTCCGTCCGTGGACGCATATTTGCAAGACTTGGGCATAGAAGTCGAGGACGTACTTATTCTGCGCAGAAAAATGAGCGTAGACGGCAAAAACGAGTGCAGAATCAACGGCAGATTGTCAACGTTGTCCGTTCTTAAAGGACTAACGGAACTTCTCGTCGACATACACGGTCAGCACGAGCATCAGTCCTTGCTAAAGAGCGCAAATCACGTCAAATTGCTCGATAATATCGGCGGCGCGGCTGTCGCAAAAGCCAAAGAAGAAGTCGGGGATTTGCACAAAAAATATCATTCGTTAAAGCGTGAATTTGCGAAATTCGGCAATGCGGACGAGAGAGAACGCCGTCTCGACGTTCTTACTTATCAGATTGACGAAATAGAAAAAGCCGACGTAAAAGACGGAGAGGAAGAAGAACTTTTGGCGCAACGCAAGCGTATTCGCAATATGGAAAAGATTCTTTCCGCATTGTCGGACGCAAAGCGCATTTTGGACGGATACGACTCGTCGAGCGTAAGCGCATCAATCAAAAACTGTTCCTCGCTCCTCGGTACAATATCATCGTACGACGACGCGATTGCGCCCCTGACCGACAGGCTTGACAGCGCAAAAGTCGAAATTGCAGATATAAGCGACACTCTCGAGGATATGCTTGAAAGGCTCGATTTCGACGCTCGTTCGGCTGAAAAAATCGAAGAAAGGCTCGAAGTCGTGCGCACGATTCTTCACAAGTACGGCGGCAGTTACGACGCATTGCAAAAGTTCTATCTCGAAGCGACAGAGCAGGCAAATATGCTCCAAAACGCATCGGAAACGGTTGAAAAACTCGAAAAAGATATTGCAAAAGCGCAAAAAGAATTGCTTTCGTCCGCCGCAAAACTTACGGAACTTCGCAGGAAAACGGCGGTAAAATTCGAAAAAGACATAACGAAAGAACTTTGCGACCTCGGAATGAGCGGTTCGACTTTCAAGGTCGATATTGCAACGACCGAAGACGCAGACGAAATAAGCGCAGACGGCGCAGACACGCTCGAGTTTTTGATTTCTCCCAACGTGGGAGAACCGTTGAAACCGCTCGCAAAGATTATTTCGGGCGGCGAAATGTCGCGATTTATGCTTGCGTTCAAAAACATCGTTGCAGGCATCGACGGCATAGGTACTATGGTGTTTGACGAGATAGATACCGGAATTTCGGGCAACATATCTGCGGTCGTGTCGGAGAAGATGTGCAACATCTCTCGCAATAGGCAGGTTATTGCCGTCACGCATATGCCTTCGCTTGCCGCTATGGCAGACAGCCATTATCTCATTGCAAAATCGACTCAAAACGGAAAAACGCTTACGCACGTCGATTTGCTCGAGGACGATACCGACGAGGTTGCGCGCCTTATCGGTGGAAACGATTACAGCAAGTATGCCGTACCTCACGCTCTCGAAATGAAAGCGTGGGCGCAAAGATACAAACAGTCTTTGTCGGAGAAGAAAAATGATTGACGGTCAAGTCGTAAACGCAAAGGCAATACACATCGTTTCGTACGTAATTTTTGCGATTCTGTCCGCATTGTTTCTTTGGGGATTGATTTTGTTTTGCAAATATATGTTTGTAGACAGGAAAAAGTTTTTCCTCGAGAGAAATAAATACATAAGGTGGAACAGCGTCTACGTCGGCGTCGGGCTTGCAGGTTCGGTGTTGTTTTGGTTGTTATTGCTTTGGCTGATATTTGACCCGACGGGAGACTTTAAGTCGCTCGGTACGCCCGAGGAGAATATGGTTTTGGCAATGGCGTTTTCCCTTATCGATTTGATGACGCTGTTTTTGCTTATATGTCCGCTGAATTGGAGAATACAGGTCGAAAGCGACTACTGCGTTTACACAAATACTTTCGGAATTAAGCACAGATTCAAATACGACAAGTTGGAATTGCAACCGTTCAGAGCCGTCTATAAAGGATATGCGGGCGGATTGTGGCGTTTTTCCGTCAGTTACAGGCAGGAAAACAGCGCGGTACTCGTGGCTGCGTGGCAAAGTTACCTTAAATCGCATCAAGAGACCGAACAAGCGGATTCAACGGAAATTTTTGACGTCTGAAATCGCAAAAACTTTGGAAAAAATCACATATAGCGTTCAATCCGTTTGATTTTTTGCCGCTAATGTGATTTAATTTATATGCGAGTTAGCCGGACGGTCGCATGAAATATTTGAGGAAAGTCCGAGCATCACAGGGCACGGGTGCCGGGTAACTCCCGGTGAAGGCGACTTCAAGGATAGTGCAACAGAAAAAAACCGCCGATTTTTCGGTAAGGATGGAAAGGCGAGGTAAAAGCTCACCCGCAATTTGGCGACAATGCGCGATGTAAACCCCACTCGATGCAAGATAGGGAACATAAAATGTGGCCCGCAAGTTCCCGACATCGCTTGAGGCGTGCAGAAATGTACGTCCTAGATAGATGACCGTCAAACACAGAACTCGGCTTACAGACTAATCTCGCTATGAAAAAAGAAGGCGCGCGAGCCTTCTTTTTTCTTTTATCCGCCTAAAAACTCTCTTTATGGCAATAAATAGAGTATGGTTTATGCAATTACCGTAGTTACCGTGGCGATTTTCTTCGCAATATATCTGCTGACGCGTGAAAAACCTCGCGAAAAAACGTTTTCTTGCCTTAAAGAAAGCGAATACAACGAGGCGTGCGACGAATACGCACGCGAATCCGCTTTGCCAAAAGAGGGCAGTTCGACAAAAGACAAGTATTATAAGCGCAATATAAAATTTATTGAGTTTTGCCTTAAAAACAAAAAATATAAAGGCGTTTTTGACGATTTTCTTGAGAATAAAGACGTTTTGCAACCTCTGTTAAAGATGAATTATTCCTCTCTTGCAAATCTTGCAAGCGTCGACAACGAGCCGAGATGCGTGAATCTTGCCAGATTTTGCCTTGCGCAATCGGACTACATTTTTATAGCAGACAGGGTAAAAACGCTTTTTGACGCGCAAAACAAGGTGCGAACGCTCTCTTTTTCTGAAATTATGGCAATGAAAGAGGCGTTTTTGTACGTTTTATTGGAAAAAACCTATTTTATATACAACGATTTGCGAACTATCGCAAAAGCAATGAAAATCGCAAAAAAATACGCCAAAGACGACGGTTTGCTTGCAAGCGATAAAAAATATAAAGATTATTCGAAGTCGAAATTGTTTTTGAGCCTTTGCGCGATAGAGTCGAATTACGGGGGAGAATCGCATAAAGGCGCGCTCGTGGACACGGCGGACAGAATATATCGTTGTTACACGAGGGTGGTAGATTCAATTCAATGCATATTGTATTACGATTTTTCGAGGCATTATTCGCCTCTCGAAATATTCGATAAATTCGAAAGTTTCGTAAACGCTACCGAAACGCAAAAAATCAATTTTTTGAGTTTGTTTTCAAAGTTGAGCGACAAAGAAAACATCGACGAATTTATGTATGCGGTAAGAGCGGAGAAGTATATGCAAACGTCGTCTGCAGGACATATAGATACGAGCCAAAAAACCTTCTTCGGTACGAGATTTTGTCTTGTCAAGCAAAAGGAAAACCTGTCTATGCTTGCCGTCGCTCTCAAATCCGACGCTTTTATGAAACTGTACTTTGACGATAAAAATAATGCCAAAAAGTTTAATACAATTACAAAAATCGTCGATTTTGAGAATACTTTTGAACCTGTATATAAGTTTTCAAACGTAAATTTCGGTTTATCTGTCAACGGAGACGTGCTGCGCGTATCCCCTCATTTGCCCAAAAACGTGGTTAGCGCGGATTTGGTATTTCAGGCAAACGACGTATATCATCACTTGAAAATAAAGCGCGGAGAACAGGAAAAACTTTATCTCGGGAACACCTTGCTTAAGGGAACGCATCTTGTAAAACTTGCAAAAAAGCCTTTGGACGTGACGGTGGTGGTTAAGGAATAGAAGCGATTAAAAAATAAAAACTCTTTATTCGTTTTTGAAGATTGCTTAAGTATCGATTTTCGCACGGATTTGAGTGCGTTTTTTACGTTTTTGCCGTGAAACGGAAAACGGCTTTTCGAGTTTGTGTCATAATTTGTTGACATAAATTTTTAAGTTTGTTATCATTTTTTAGTTATCACACGCACACGCAAGCGCGAGTGCAAGTTTTGTCAGGAGTATTTTATGAAAGAAAAGATGGACGGCATCAAAAATTCCGCTCTCGAGATGATAGAAAAAGCGTCTACGTCTGCGGAACTTAATAACGTCAGAGTCAAATATCTCGGCAAAAGCGGAGAAATCTCCTTGCTTATGAGAGATATGGCAAACGTTCCCAAAGAAGAACGACCTAATATGGGCAAACTCGTCAACGAGTTGAGAGGAGCGGTCGAGGGCGCGCTTAACGCAAAAACCGCTCAAATCGAGAGAGAAGAAAAACTCGCTCGTCTCAAAGCGGAAGAAATCGACGTGACGCTTCCCGCAGACAATGCCAAAGTCGGCACGCTTCATCCGCTCACGCTTATAACGAGAGAGCTTATCGATATATTTACGAGTATGGGCTTTTCGGTTGCGGAAGGTCCCGAAATCGAAAGCGATTTGTACAACTTCCAGTTGCTCAACGTTCCTAAAGACCATCCCGCAAGAGATATGCAAGACACGTTCTACGTCAACGATAACGTCGTTTTGCGTACTCAAACGTCTGCGGTTCAGGCAAGAATAATGCAATCTCAACAACCGCCTATCCGCATCGTATCGCCGGGAAAAGTATACAGAAGCGACGACGACGCGTCTCATAGCCCCATTTTCAATCAATTCGAGGGTCTTGCGATTGACAAGCACATCACGATGGGAGACTTGCAAGGCTGTTTGCAAACTTTTGCGGAAAAGATATTCTCAAAGGATACGAAAGTGCGTTTGCGCCCGTCCTATTTCCCGTTTACCGAGCCGTCTGTCGAGGTTGACGTAACCTGCTCTATGTGCCACGGCAAAGGTTGCAGAGTGTGCAAAGGCACGGGCTGGGTGGAGATTCTCGGCGCAGGCATCGTAAATCCTGCCGTTTTGGATATGTGCGGCATCGACAGCAGCGTATACAGCGGATTTGCATTCGGATTCGGTATCGACCGTATCGCTATGATAAAATACGGCATTCCCAACATCAAAATGCTCTATGAAAACGACGTGCGTTTTCTCAAACAATTCAACTAAGGAGGCGCAGATATGTTAGTTCCTATTTCTTGGCTCAAAGATTACGTCGATATTAACGTCAAACCCGAAGTTCTTGCAAAAAAACTCGTTGCAATCGGCTTTGAGGTGGAAGAAATCACATATCAGGAAAACAAAGCGACGAACGTCGTCGTCGGTAAAATCGTCAAAGTCGACAAACATCCGAATGCAGACCGTTTGCGCGTTACTCAAATAGACGTCGGCGCAAATACGATTCAAGTCGTTACCAACGTTCCCGTAGAAGGCGGCGAGACAATCGCAGTCGCTCTCGACGGCGCGAAACTTGCGGACGGACACGTCATCAAAAAAGGCGAATTGAGGGGAGTCGTGAGCGAAGGTATGCTTTGCGGACTCGAAGAAGTCGGCGTTACGGAGGACGACGTCCAAAATCAAAAACTCGGAGATATTATCAGATTCGAAGAAGGTACGGAACTCGGTCAAAACGCTCTCAAGGCACTCGGCTACGACGACGTTATTCTCGATATAGGCGTGACTGCGAATCGTCCCGACTGCAACAGCGTTTACAAAATGGCAAAAGAAGTTGCCGTTGCGCTCAAGACCTCTTGCAGAGAACCTGAAATCGACTATAAAGTTTGCGACTGCGGAGCAAAAGTTTCCGATATGGTCAGCGTAGAAGTGCAAAATCAAGAACTTTGCCCCAGATATATGGCGGCAGGCGTGAAGAATATCAAAATTTTCCCGTCCTCGCAAAAAATCAAATCGAGATTGCGCGCGGTGGGCATTCGTCCAATAAATAATATCGTTGATATTACCAACTACGTTCTTACCGAAATCGGACAGCCGATGCACTCTTTTGACAAGAGAGAACTCGAAGGCGACAAAATCGTCGTGCGCAACGCGCAAAACGGCGAAACAATCGAGACTCTCGACGGTAAGAAAAATAAACTCAACGATAGTATGTTGGTCATCTGCGACGCATACAAACCCGTGGCGGTGGCAGGCATTATGGGCGGAGAAAACAGCGGTATTCAACCCGATACCACGGAAGTAGTTTTTGAATCCGCAAAATTTGCTCGCGACAACGTGAGACGCACGTCTCGCGCACTCAATCTGCGTTCGGACAGTTCCGCAAGATTTGAAAAAGGCATCGATTTCGCATCGCAGGAATACGGCTTGAAACGCGCGTTGACGCTCGTATACCAAATGGGTGCAGGCGACATCGTCGAGGGCATTATCGACGTAAAGGTCGATTACCAAAAAGTGCGCGAAATTAAGTTCACGACCAAAAAACTTCAAGAGATTTTGGGCTGTAAAGTGCCGAAAGCCGCATTGATTCCCATACTCGAAAGATTGGGAATCGAAGTGGTCGAAGGGGATAAATGCCTCGTCGCAAGAGTGAAAGAGGACAGAGACGATATAGTCGGAGTCAACGACATCGCAGAGGAATTTATCAGAGTGTACGGCTATAGCCACATCAAACCCACTTTGTTTGAATACGCTACGCTGACGAAGGGCGGAATATCCGATAAGATGAAGTTTATCAACGTCATCAAGAACACTCTCAGCGCGTGCGGATTGTCCGAGAGCGTAACTTATTCGTTTACCTCTCCGAAGTTTGCGTCGCAACTCAATCTTGCCGCAGACGATAACGCTCGCAACGCAATCAAGCTCGTAAATCCGCTCGGAGAAGCGTTGAGTGTAATGCGCACGACTCTCACTCACAGTATGATTGAAACTTTGTGCTACAACGTCACGCACTTCAATAAGAGCGCAAGCCTTTTCGAGGTCGCAAACGTTTATTTGCCCAAGGAACTTCCGCTCAAGGAATTGCCTTACGAGCAAAGCAGACTTTGCATCGGTATGTACGGAGAGGGCGTTGATTTCTTTACCGTTAAAGGCGCGTTGGAGCAAATGTTCAAAGCGTTGCATATCGACGAGAAATACGAACGTTCGACGAGACCGTATCTGCATACTGGCAGAGGCGCGGAGATTATGGTAAACGGCAAAAACGTAGGATTTGTCGGAGAGATACATCCCGACGTAGCGGACAACTACGGCGTCGACAATTTCAGACTGTACGTTGCGGAGATTTCAATAGACGACATTTTTGACGGAAACGCACTTGAAAAGAGCAAATTCCGCGAATTCTCCAAATTCCCGATTATCGAAAGAGACCTCGCTGTCGTAGTTGACGACGACGTGCTTGCGGGAGATATGACTGACGCCGTTCTCGGTGCAAAAATCAAATATCTGACGGAAGCAAAAGTTTTCGACACATACAAGAGCGAGCAAATCGGACAAGGCAAAAAGAGCGTTGCTATGAGCTTTGCGTTCTCATCTCTCGAGCGCACGCTTACGGACGAAGAAATCGCAACCGAAATGGCAAAAATTCTCTCCGTACTCAAACGCAAAGTCGGAGCGAAAATCAGATAAGTCAACGATTCGTTGACGTAAGGAAAGTATGTTTGACCAAAAAAGTCTTAACACTCTCGAATATCCCGCAATACTTGCAAGATTGAGCGACTTCGCTCAATCGCAAGGCGGAAAGAAAAAGGCAAAAAGCCTCGTTCCTTTCGAGACCATAAGCGAAGCCGACGACGCCCTCAACGAAACGGCGGAAGCGGATAAAGTGTTGTTCGAATACTCGCTTTCTCCGAATTTTGCCGTTGACGATATTGCAGACGTGCTTGTCAAGGCAAAAAAAGGAGCGGTGCTTTCAATCCCCGAGATTTTGAAAGTCGGTAGGTCGCTTCGCGTTGCGCACAATATCAAAAGAACGCTTCTCAACGTAAAAGATTGCCCGATTCTTTACGATATGGCATCGAGACTTTACGAAAACGAGCCGCTTGAAAAAAGCATTTTCGAGGCGTTTTTAAGCGAAACGGAAGTGTGGGACAACGCTACGGCGGAGTTGAGACAGATTCGTATCCGCATACGCAAACTCAACGAAAACGTGCGCACAAAACTTCAAGTGTTTATCACGTCTCCGCAATATTCCAAATATTTGCAAGACAGCATCGTAACGATGAGAGGGGACAGATACGTTATTCCTCTCAAAAGCGATTTCAAGGGTTCTATTCCCGGTCTCGTTCACGACCAGTCGGCGTCGGGTTCGACTCTGTTCGTAGAGCCGATGCAAGTCGTCGAGCTTAACAACGAATTGAAAGTCGAGCTTGTCAACGAACAACTTGAAATCGAAAAAATTCTGCGCAATTTTTCGTCTACGATTATGGGTTGCGCAGACAACGTATCGTGGTCGTATCAAAATATCGTCGACCTCGATATGATATTCGCAAAAGCGCAACTCGCAAGAGAGTATCAGGCAATCAGACCTACGCTCAATAAGGACGGATACGTCAATATCCGTTCGGGCAGACATCCGCTTATCGATAAGCATAAAGTCGTTCCCGTGTCGCTTGCGCTCGAAAAAGAGGACAAAATGTTGCTCATAACTGGTCCGAATACGGGCGGAAAAACAGTTACGCTCAAACTTGTCGGATTGTTTACGCTTATGGCTATGAGCGGACTTTTCGTGCCTGCCAAACAAGCGGATATTGCCATATTCGACGGCGTTTACAGCGATATAGGAGACGAGCAGAGTATACAGCAAAGTTTGTCTACTTTCTCGTCGCATATCAAGAATACGATTGGAATTTTGAACGTTATCACTTCCGATTCGCTCGTATTGTTTGACGAATTGGGCGCAGGTACCGACCCGGGAGAGGGCGCGGCTCTTGCCGTGAGCATTGCGGAGCATCTCCTTAAGGTCGGGTGCAAATCGCTTATAACGTCGCACTTTAACGACCTCAAAGAATTTGCTTTGGTCACGAAAGGCGTCGTTGCGGCCTCGATGGAGTTTAACAGCGAAACGTTTTCTCCGACGTTCAAACTCGTTATGGGCGCAATCGGAGCGTCAAACGCGCTCGCTATCGCGCGCAAACTCGGCTTGCAAGAGGACATAGTCGAAAACGCAAAGAGCAGAATTTCCGCCGAAAAGCGTCAATTCGACACGGTTTTGACGGCGGCAGAGCAGACGAGAATGAAAGCGGCGCAACTCGTGAGCGAAGCGTCGATAGACAGAGAAAACGCCGCAAAAGCACTTAAAGACGCAGAGAACGAGAAAAAGCGTATCGAAGAAAAGCGCGAAAAACTCGACGAAAATATCCGCAAAGAGACGAAACGCCTCATCGAAAACAGCGTCGAAGAAGCGAACGAAGTGCTTGACAAAATCAAAGAGATTCTCAACAAGCCTCAAATCGAGGATAAAGATTTGTTCGAAGCGAGAAAACTCCGCAAACAACTTGAAACTATGTCTGCCGATTATGAAAAAGAGGCGGTCGTAGAGGACGTTCCCGACGATTCTCCGCTGAAAATCGGAGATAACGTTTTTGTCAAATCTTTGCAAAAGAAAGGAAAACTCGTGTCTATCAATCAAAGAGGAGAAGCGCAGATTTCCTTTGGAAAACTCACGACGAAAGTTAAAAAAGACGATTATTACAAGGTGAAGTGATGGTTGAAAACTATTCGCAAGCGGTTGAAGTGACGGTCGGCTCAAAAGCCAAAACAATGCAGTGGACGGGAATTTTCTTTTTGCTGTTTTCTTTCGGCTTTATAATGGTGTCCGCATTTTACAGCTGGTATTTTATGTTTGCGTTTGCAGTATTCTTCGCCGTAGGAATCGTCAACATACATTTTTACAACAGAGTTGCAAAAGAGTTTTTTTACGAGTTTTCTCCGACGAGATTTACCGTCGTAAAAAAGGACGTCGTAAACAAGCAAACGCCCGTTTTGTCGCTTATGCTCAAAGACGCGATTTCTTTCGGAATTATGACTGACGTTTTTGACGAGGGCAAAGGCAAAGACATTCTTTGTTGCGACAAAGCGTACGACAGAGGCGTATATCAAATAACGTTCGGCTTAAAAGACGGCACGACGAGAAAAGTGCTGTTTTCTCCCGACGAATATATGGTGGCTCTGTTGAACGAAGCATTTGAGAATGCAGACAAATAAACCGCATTAGATACTTGAAAAATGGATAAATTGATATATCTTGACAACGCCGCAACGACGAAAATATATCCCGACGTGGCGTCCGCGATTATGAAAGAAAGCGTGGACGATTTTTTCAACCCGTCGGCTCTTTATAAACCGTCCGTGCAGTTGTCTGTCAAAATTAAAAACGCAAGAGAAAGCATAAAAAACGCATTGCACGCTCCCGACGGAGAACTTTATTTTACGTCGGGCGGTACGGAATCGGACAATACGGCTCTGTTCTGCACGAGAAAGCCCAAAGGTAGCAGAATCATCGTAGGGCTCGGAGAACACGACGCAATCATCAATAGCGCAAATCAACTTTCCGCGCAGGGCTTCGACGTCGTATTCGCGCCTATTAAAACCGACGGTTCCGTTGACGTAGACGAGTTTAAGAATCTTCTAAACGACAACGTTTCGCTTGTGTCGATTATGCACGTCAGCAACGAGACGGGCGCAATCAACGATATTGCGCGACTTGTAAAACTTACGAGAAAATTTGCGCCTAACGCGGTTTTTCACAGCGACGGAGTGCAGGCTTTCGGAAAAATAAAAGTAAATTTGCGTGCGCTTGACGTTGATTTATACTCGATTTCCGCTCACAAAATACACGGACCGAAGGGCATAGGCGGACTGTTTGTCAAAAAAGGAACGCCTGTCAAGCCGCTTTTGTACGGTGGCGGTCAGGAAAAAGGATTCCGCTCGGGTACGGAAAACGCGCCTTGCATATTAGGTTTTGCAAAAGCAGTCGAGATTTGCTTTCAATCTTTTGCAGACGATATTGCGAAAAAAGCCGCATTTAAGAACGTGTTGCTCGAAAAACTCGAAAAGGAAATCGACGATGTTGTCGTCGTGTCTCCGAAAGACGCTTGCGCAGAGAGTATTTTGACGGTCGCTTTCAAAAACGTCAGAGGCGAAGTGCTTCTTCACGATATAGAGGACAAAGGTATTCTCGTCGGCATCGGCTCGGCTTGTTCGTCACATCACGAGAGCAGATTTAAGTCGCTTTTGGGGCTTGACGAAAGCCATAGAGACGGAATAATCAGATTCAGTACGTCTTATGAAAACGATACAAGCGACGTGGACTTTATCGTCGACACAATAAAGAACAGCCTTAAAAAACTTACCGAATACAAAAGGATATAGGATATATGCAAAAAGTTATTATAATTCGCTACGGAGAGATTTTTCTCAAAGGCAAAAATCGCGATTACTTTGAAAGCCTGCTTATCAAGAACATCAAACATTCGCTTTACGGCTTGAAATTTGATTTCACGCGCTCGCAAGGCAGGTATTTTGTTGAAAATTTCGACGTCGACGACGAAGCGGAGATTGTCGAACGTCTTAAAAAAGTGTTCGGAATTTACTCGCTTTCGATTGCGTATAAGGTCGAAACCAAAGCGGAGCAAGGTTTTTGCGATATAAAAGCGTGCTTAAAAGATTTGGCTGTGCGTACGGAAGAAGAATGCGTGCTTAAGAGTGCAAAATTCAGAGTAACCGTAAAGCGCGCGGACAAACGCATTCCGAAAGCCTCCTATGAAATTGCCGCGGAACTCGGCGGAGTCGTGCTTGCAAACACCTCGTTTAAGGTGGATTTGACCGATTTCGATTACGATTTTATGGTGGATATAAGAGAAAACGGATTTTCGTTTGTATTCAGCGATGTTATTGCCGGCGCAGGCGGACTTCCAGTCGGCTGTTCGAGCAAAGGACTTATGTTGCTTTCGGGCGGTATAGATTCTCCCGTTGCGGCGTATATGATGGCAAAAAGAGGAATGAAACTTTGCGCTATACATTTCTGCTCGCCGCCTTATACGTCGGAAAGAGCAAAAGAAAAAGTTATCGAACTTCGCAATATCGTAAGCAAATACGCCACCGATATAAAACTTTATATTGTGCCGTTTACCGAGATTCAAATGGAGATTCACAGAGTTTGTCCTGCCAAATTTATGATTACGATAATGCGCAGATTTATGATGCGCATCGCAACGATAGTCGCAAACAATACGGAGTGCAAAGCGATAATTACGGGCGAAAGCCTCGGTCAGGTCGCGTCGCAAACGGTTGAAAGTATGACTTCCACCGAAGATTGCGCGGGACTTCCTATTTTCAGGCCGCTCGTTGCTTTCGATAAAGAAGAAACGATGGCACTCGCAAGAAAAATCGGCACTTACGAGACTTCGATTGAACCGTTTGAAGATTGTTGCACGATATTCTTGCCAAAGAATCCTGCCATACATCCGAAACTCGACAGAGTCAGAGAGGCGGAAAAAGCAATGGACATCGACGCTCTCGTCAAAAAAGCGGTTGAGGGGATAGAAATAGTCTGAGAGTTTCCGATTTCGGAATAATAAACGAAAAAACCGTGGCGTTTGCTACGGTTTTTTACGTTTGGTATCGTTTGCGTTATTAAAGATTGTCATCGACGTAAACTTGTTTGACGATTGCGCTCAAGGCTTGCGGATTTGCGGTAACGAAACACTCTATACGATATTCAACGAGATTATAAAATGCAAGAGGAGTGTCGTAAATCTCTTTTTGAACGCTTTCGTCGTTGCTTAATTCGCACAAGAGCGTCTGACCGAAAATATCCGTTCGGTAAATTCTGTAAGTGTATATTTTTTGGGTGTCTAACGTCAAGACGACTCGATTTGCGTTTGCGACGGCTTGAAAATCAAAGTCGTTTACGGCATCGAAACAATCCGATTGTTCGATGAAAGAACCTACAGGGAAAACCTCGCGTTTTCGGTATTCTACAGGGGTGTTTTCCGTTGCAAGCAGAACTTGTTTTTTGCTTTGCAACGCATAGGTGTCTATGTCTTTGTATTCTATTTCGTTGTCGTGAGCAAACTTTTGAGGCTGATTCGATTGCTTTGAAATCGCTTTCCAAATCTCTTTGTTGTTTTGCGCAGGGTAACCACCGCCTCTTTCGTTTATTCCGACGTCGTTTCCGTGCCATACGCACACCGTATATGCTTCGTTATAACTCATACACCAAGCGTCGCTGTTTTTGCCGTCGGAGCGTTGCGCCGTGCCTGTCTTTGCCGCAACTTCGAAGGGAAGCGCAGACAACGTGCGCGCAGTTCCGTCTTTGACGGTATCTATAAGCGCGTCGGTAACGATGTTTGCGGTCGAAACCTTGACGACTTTCGTTTTTTGTTTGTCGGGTTCATATATTTTTGTTCCGTTATCCGTTATGCGTTTTATAAAACTGCTTTTGCAAAATGCGCCTTCGTTTGCGAAAGTGCAGTATGCGTCCGTCATAGAAAGAGGAGATACTCCTTTCGACGTTGCACCGAGCGCAATGGTAAAATTATGGTCAGAGTATTCTAATTTTAGCCCAAAATTAGAAATGTATTTGGCACTATTGTCTATTCCGACGTAACTTAACGTCTTGACGGCAACGCTGTTGAGCGATTTTTGAATCGCTTGTCTTACGGTGGTTTCTCCGAGATACACGTCGTTGAAATTTGACGGACTATAACCCGAATAATCGATTTTTTCGTCTATGACTGGAGTAGAAAGCGATACGATATTCATATCTATCGCAGGTGCGTATACCGCAACGGGCTTCATAATCGAGCCTGCCTGTCTTTTGACGTCGTAGGGTAACGTCGAGTAATATGCGACGATTGCGTTGTTTTCGTTGTCGGCAACGATTTGAACGCTTTCAACGTCGTCGTTTTCGCGCAACGACGAATTAAGCGCGTTATTATATAAACTTTTCTGCAATTCGACGTTGAGGTTGGTGTAAATCTTATATCCCGAATTGTTAAGCTGATATTTGGTTATTCCCAAAGAATCGCACACCTCGTCTATTACTTTTTTGACGTATGCGTCGCAAAATCCGCTCCCGTTTTTCGCTTTTTTGTCTTTTTGCGACTTAGTTATAGGAGTCGCGGACGCTTTTGCGCATTCTTCGTCGTCGATATATCCTTCTTTGCGCATTATCTCGAGAGTAAGGTTTCGTCTTGCGACGCAATCTGCTTCTTTTGCAAAAGGCGAGTATTTGCTCGGATTTTTAACTATGCCTGCAAGCGTGGCGCACTCTTGCAAAGACAATTCGTCTATCTCTTTGTCAAAATACAGTTGTGACGCTTGTTTTACGCCGTAAGCACCGTTTCCGAAGTAAATTACGCTTAAATACATCGCAAGTATTTCGTCTTTTGAATATTCTTTTTCGACTTTTCGCGCTATCGCGATTTCGTTGAGTTTTCTCTGAAAAGTCCGCTCGTTGCTCAAATGCGTGTTTTTGACGAGTTGTTGGGTTATCGTGGACGCGCCTTCTTTTACCGAATGCGATTTGATATTGCTTAACATTGCGCCGCCGATTCTTATCGGGTCGTATCCTTTATGTGAATAAAAACGCTTGTCCTCTAATGCGACGAAAGCGTTTTTAAGATTTTGCGGAATTTCGTCTTTCGTTAAATAATCGTCGGTCAGATAATCGATTTTGTCGTTGTTTATATCGTAAAATACGGGTTTTGCGGTTGCAGTAGGCAGTAGAGTGCGGTCAAGAGATACTCCGTCCGCCCATATTGCGAAGCCTGCCGCCGAAATCGCAACTGCGAGAATCGGCATCAACGTCAAAACGAGGACGATAGTCAGTACTATTTTTTTACGTTTTTTGCGTTTTTGCTCGTCCGGAAGAAGTTTTTTGATTTTTCGGTCGTTTTTCATCAAAATTATTATTGTTTTATGCGCTTTTTTTATGTATAATAATTTTTTGGATATAGAATCGCGCATACGCGCACATACGAAAGACGACGTCATATTAGGAGAATACGATGTTTTACAAAATCAATACATACGGATGTCAGATGAACGTTCACGAAAGTGAAAAAATTGCGGGCATACTCGAAAAAATGGGATACGCCGATTGTCCCGACGGAGAGAATCCCGACGTGATAGTTTTCAATACTTGTTGCATAAGAGACACGGCGGAGCGCAGAGCGCTCGGCAATATCGGCGTAACCAAAGCCGAGAAAAAACGTAATCCCGACCTTATTTTGGCTGTCGTGGGATGTATGCCGCAACAAGAAGGCGTTTCGGAAAGTCTGAAAGAAAGATACCCGTACGTCGACATCGTTCTCGGCACGAGAAATATTGCCGAACTCGGAGACGAGATAACCAAAGTCAAAGAGGCTCGTTCCCGTATAAAAAAGAGAAACGACAAAAAATATCGTTGCTTCGATACCGTCCAACCTCAAAATTATCTCGAAATCGACGAGAAAACTCCGCAGACGAGAACGAGTTTTCCGAACGCGTGGATAAACATTATCTACGGATGCAACAATTTCTGCACATATTGCATCGTCCCGTACGTCAGAGGAAGGGAAGTTTCAAGAGATATGAACAGCGTTCTCGACGAAGTGAAAAAGTGCGTCGCAGAGGGCTACAAAGAGATTACGTTGCTCGGTCAAAACGTCAATTCATACGGAAACGACGTTGACGACGAAAACGTAAATTTTGCAAATTTGTTGCGTGAAATCGACAAAATCGAAGGAAAATTCCGCGTAAGATTTATGACTTCGCATCCGAAGGATTTGAACGACGATATTATCGACGCAATGGCAACATCGAGCAAGATTTGCAACAATCTGCATCTGCCCATTCAAGCAGGTTCCGACAAGGTGCTTGCAAATATGAATCGCAGATACGACAGCGAAAAGTATCTTCAAACCATAGAAAAGTTGAGACAGCGTATGCCCGACATCGGCATTACGACGGATATTATGGTGGGATTCCCGACCGAGACGGAGGATGACTTCCAAAAAACGCTCGAAATAGTGGAAAAAGTGCGTTACAGCAATGCGTTTACCTTTATTTATTCTCCGAGAAAAGGCACTCCTGCCGCAAAGATGGAGCAGATTCCTTATGCAATCAAACAAGAGCGCATTTCAAGGCTTATAAAACTTCAGAACAAAATTACGAAAGAGATTTCGGATACGTTTATAGACAAAGTTTTCGAGGTCCTGTGCGAGGACGTCGCTCCCAAATACGAAGGTATGGTATGCGGAAGAACTGAGGGCGGCAGGCTCGTAACGTTCGAGGGTACGAAAGACGATATCGGCAAGTTTTTCAACGTGAGAATAACTCAATCCAAGTCCGCTTCGCTTTTCGGGCATAAGGAGGTTGAATGATGGAAATCGACCGCAATAAACTGACACCTATGATGAGAAAATATTTTCTCATCAAAGACAATTATCCCGATTGTCTGCTGTTTTTCAGACTCGGAGATTTTTACGAGATGTTTTTTGACGACGCCGTGACTGCTTCGCGCGTTCTCGACCTTACTCTTACGGGCAGAGATTGCGGCTTGGGGGAGCGCGCTCCTATGTGCGGTGTGCCTTATCACGCCGTCGACAATTATATAAGAAAACTTATAGAAAACGGCTACAGAGTGGCTATTTGCGAACAGTTGAGCGACCCTGCCAACACCGCTAAAGGCGAGTTGGTGGAACGTGACGTCGTGAGAGTCGTTTCGAGCGGAACCGTTATGGAAGAAGATATTCTCGACGAGCGTTCGTCCAACTATCTTTGCTCCGTTTTCACTCAATCGAACGCTTTCGGAATCGCGTGGACGGACATTTCCACGGGCGAGTTCAACGTTTACGAGTATGAGGGAGAGAATTATCTCGACAAACTGTCCAACTTACTCGGAAGCATATCTCCGAGCGAAATTATATGCAACGAGGACTTTCTGTCAAAATATCAAAAGACGCAATTCTTCAAAGCGAGCGAAAAGAGGGCGCATTGCTATCATCAATTCGCATACGGATTGAACGTGGCTACAAAGAAGATTTGCTCTACGTTCAACGTTCCGTCGCTGGAGGTTTTCGAAATCGAAAATCGTCCTTATGCGGTTTGCGCCACGGGCGGTTTGCTCGAATATCTTGCGCAAACTCAAAAACGTTCGCTCGCACAATTAAATAAAATCGTATTTTTGCACGACAAGTCGTTTATGATGCTCGACAATTCCACTCGCAGGAATCTCGAACTCACTCAACGCGCAAGAGACGGGAAGCGTCAAGGCTCTTTGTTGTCCGTTCTCGACAAGACGAATACGGCTATGGGCGCGCGCACGCTCAAAAGATGGATTGAGCAACCGCTTCAAGACAGCGAACAGATTAACGCTCGTCTCGATGCAGTCGAAAACCTGACGGAATCCAAAGCAATCAGAGAACGACTCGGCGCGGCATTGCAACAAGCGCGCGACCTTGAAAGATTGAACGGTCGCCTCGCATACGGCAACGCAACTCCAAAAGATTTGTTGTCGATTAGCGATACGCTCGAGGTTATTCCTCAAATAAAACTCACACTGAAAGAGGCAAAAGCGAGTATGCTCAAGCATATAAACGCCGATTTGGACTCTTTGAAATCCGTTTGCGCCACGCTTCAAAGCGCGCTCGACAGAGACGGAGTAAACAGCTATAAAAACGGCGGTTACATCGCAAAAGGTTATGACGAGACTCTTGACGGAATGCGCTCGATAAAGACGTCCGCAAGGGAGTGGCTTGCAAATCTCGAAGCAAGAGAAAGAGACGAAACGGGTATTCGCACTCTGAAAGTCGGCTACAACAAAGTTTTCGGATATTATATCGAAGTGTCGAAGTCTTTTACGGACAAAGTACCGTATCGTTACGAACGCAAGCAAACGCTTGTAAACGGAGAGAGATATATTACGGCGGAACTTAAAGAATTAGAAGAAAAAATCCTCTCCGCAGAGGCAAACGTGCAGATGCTCGAGGACAAAATTTTCGGAGAACTCAAGTCGCTTTGCATAGAGAATTTTGCAAAATTGCAGTCAAACGCAACCGCGCTCAGCACGCTCGATTGTCTGCTTTCGTTTGCAAACGTTTCCGTTGCCAACAAATACGTCAAACCGCTTATAAACAAAAAAGTCAAGAGCATAAATATATCCGACGGCAGACATCCGGTTGTCGAGACGTTGCTCGACAAGGGTGCCTATGTGCCTAACGACACGCTTCTTGACGATTCGGACAACAGAACGATGATTATCACGGGTCCAAATATGGCAGGCAAAAGCACTTATATGAGGCAAGTCGCAATAATTACGTTAATGGCGCACATCGGCTGTTTCGTGCCTGCAAAATCTGCGGAAATTTCGCTTACCGACCGTATATTTACGAGAATAGGCGCAAGCGACGATTTGAGCGGCGGACAAAGTACGTTTATGGTGGAAATGATAGAGGTTGCGACCATTTTGAATTATGCAACCGATTCCAGTTTGCTCGTTCTCGACGAAATCGGCAGAGGCACGTCCACGTTCGACGGACTTTCAATCGCGTGGGCGGTTCTCGAATACATAACGAAAAATATTAAAGCAAAAACTCTTTTCGCAACGCATTTCCACGAACTTACCGAACTCGAGGATTTGGAGGGCGTAAAGAATTATCGCGTTCTCGTATCGCAAGTCGGAGACACAATCGTATTCCTGCACAAAATAGTGCGAGGCGGTGCGTCGCAAAGTTTCGGTATCGAGGTCGCATCGCTCGCAGGCGTTGCAAAACCCGTTATCGAACACGCAAAAAACATTATGCATTCTCTTGAGGAAGATTCCAAAAACAGAGATACAAACGAGATGTTGCTTTCCTCGGCAAAGAAGAACGTTACCGCGCAGGTAAGTTTCTTCGACGCAGGCGAAAGCGCGATAGAAAAGCAAATCAGAGATACGGACGTCAACAATCTCACGCCGCTTCAGGCGTTGACAATCTTGAGCGACCTCAAGAAACAGTTGGAAGATTGATAAAATTTCGGAGTGAATATGAGCAAAATCAATATATTACAACCAAACGTTTTCAATATGATTTCGGCAGGCGAGGTAGTGGAACGCCCCTCGTCGGTCGTAAAAGAACTCGTTGAAAACTCCATAGACGCAGGAGCAACGAGCGTCGATATTTACGTCGAAGAAGGCGGTCTCAATAAGATTCAAGTGAGCGACAACGGCATCGGAATCGAAAAAGAGGACGTTAGAACCGCGTTTTTGCCGCACGCGACAAGCAAACTTTGCAAAATTACGGACCTTGACAGTCTCTCGACTATGGGATTTAGGGGAGAGGCTCTTGCAAGCATTGCTTCCGTAAGCAACGTTTCGCTCGTTACGGCAAGCAAAACACAAAAATCGTCCACGCAAATCACGTTGAGCGCAGGTCATGTTGCGTCGGAGGGACAAAGCAATCGCTCCGAAGGCACTCTCATAAGCGTCGAAAATTTGTTTTTCAATACGCCGGCAAGATTGAAATTCCTCAAAAAGGCGTCGAGCGAACTGCATTATATTCAAGACGTAGTAAAAACTCTTATCCTTGCAAATCCGAGCGTTTCCGTTACGCTCTCAAACGAGGAAGGAGTTCTGTTAAGCAACGAAGGCGGAAGCCTCGAGGACGCAATATATTCGGTATACGGAGCAAAAAACGCAGACCGACTTCTTCCGATTATCGAGAATCAAAGAGGAAATATCAGAGTTACGGGGTATACTTCTGCCGTTGATTTTACCAAGCCGAATCGCACTTATCAGTCGATTATCGTAAACGGCAGAGCCGTTCAAGACGCTACTATTCAGACGGCGGTGGAGCGTGCATACGCCGATTTTCTTATGAAACGTACATATCCGATGTTTATCGTAGACGTATTGATGCCGTTTGAGGACGTGGACGTTAACGTTCATCCGTCGAAAACGGAAGTACGATTCAGAGACAAACAAGCCGTTTTTAGTGCGGTGTATCACGCAGTTTCGGATACGATTACTCAAAGTTTAAGCACGGTATCTTACGGCTTCGACACGACCACAGACTTCGAAAATACGCCGAAAACAAGCGGCATTTTGGCGTCGGCAAACGATGTCGAACCTGAAAAACACGATGTTTACGAACAAACACATATCGATACGTCAAAACTTTTCAGCGGAAAAACTCAACCTAAAAATTATTCTGGAATCGATTTTTATCAAACTCGACCGATTCAACCGTCAAAGTTAAACGATTCGACGATAAATTATTACGATACGGATTTTGCGAATAGTTATAAAAGCAATTTATTATCTGTTGACATCGATGCCGAGTATTCTAAAAAACCACATATTTTGGAACACGATGATTCCGTCGATGAACAAATATCTGTTTTTGACGGCAAAATCGTAGGGCAGATTTTCGATACGTACATTATTTGCGAGCGCGGAGATTTGGTTTATATTATCGACCAACACGCCGCACACGAGCGCATTCTTTACGACAATATCGTCAAAAAATTCAATGCGGAATTTGCGCAACCGCTTTTGATTCCGTACAAATTGTCCCTCACGGGCGAGGAAGAAGAATATTTTGACAAAGTTTTGCCAAATCTTACAAAGCTCGGTTTTGAAATCGAAGTCAACGGTTCGAGTTATCTTATCAAAGCCGTACCCGAACCCGTTTCTAAAATCGATTTTGCAAAATTTTTCTCGGAATTATTTGCAAATATGCTAAACGAAAACGAATTGACGCTCGAATCGTTGCTCAAAGACAAACTCTGCCAGCAAGCGTGCAAAGCTGCAATAAAAGGCGGAGAATCGCTTTCGAGAGCGCAAATCGAAAGAGTTATCAAAAATTACGTCGACGAAAACGGCAATCTTCCTACGAAATGCCCGCACGGCCGTCCTGCCGTCGTTGCATTCAGCGCTCGCGACATCGAAAAAATGTTCAAACGTATCGTCTAATATAATATATGGATAATATAAAAGATAAAAATACCATATTATATCCGCCCGTGTACATCGCAGGTCCGACTGCTTCGGGCAAAAGTGCGCTTGCCGTCAGATTGGCATCCGTATTCGATTCCGTTATTATTTCTGCCGACAGTATGCAGATTTATCGAGGACTCGATATAGGAACGGCAAAAGAAAGCGTCGAGATTCGCAATAAAATTCCGCATAAACTCATCGACGTCGTGAATGCAAACGAAGAATTTTCGGTTGCGGAATTTGCGCAAATGGCAAAAGCCGAAATATCAAACGCTCAAAATTGCGGAAAACTTCCGATAATCGTCGGCGGCACGGGATTATATTTTGAATCGTTGCTTTATCCGATGAGCTTTGCAAATACAATAAAGAATCCCGAATTGCGCGAAGAATTGCAAGCCGAATTGCAAAAAAACGGCGCACTTGCAATGCATAACAAACTCGAAAGTTTAGATAAAGAAACAGCCGACAGATTGCACGTCAACGACACGAAGCGAGTCGTTCGCGCGCTTGAAATCATTCTGTCTACAGGCAAAACGCTTGCGCAAAACAGCGACGAACGCCAAGAACCCGACGTGATTATGATTGCGCTCGATACCGATAGAGCCGCTCTTTACGAAAGAATTAACGAACGAGTCGACAAAATGTTCAATGACGGTCTCGTGAACGAGGTCTTGAGCGTCGGAAATTTCGATTATCAATCGATGCAAGCAATCGGATACAAAGAGTTTGCGGCGTGTCATTATCAAAAAAACGATGGCGAATACGTCGTTGACGACGAAGAACTTGCGCAGATAAAAGATAAAATCAAGCAACATACACGCAATTACGCAAAACGCCAACTCACTTGGTTCAGAAAATATTCGTTTGTAAAATGGTTTGACGTAAACGACCAAGACGGCGCAATCGCGTATTTGACGCAAGAAATCGAAGCAAAATCTAAACGTCAAGGCTCCGAATGCCAAAAAATTTGACTTAAATAAGCACAAAAAAAACGATAAATACTTTCTGGAAACGGTAAAAATATGGACAAAAATTCTGCAAAACAACTGATGATTCAGTCCGAAATCGAGCTAAAAGAACAATTTGCTCGTCTCGACGATATTGCTTTATACAATCAACAAAAAGTTCTCGACGCCTACAAAAATCAATCGATACAAGCTCGTCATTTGTTCGGAACCACGGGTTACGGCTACGACGACATCGGTCGAGACACGCTTTGCAGGCTTTATGCCGACGTTTTTCATACGGAAAACGCAATCGTTTCTCCGAATATCGTGTCGGGCACGCACGCTTTGACGCTTATGTTATTCGGCGTTTTGCGCCCGGGAGATACGCTTTTGGCGGTTTCAGGAATGCCTTACGACACGTTAACCGACGTAATTTTGGCGGAAAATAAAGGCTCGCTAAAAGATTTCGGAGTAAATTTTGAAAAAATCGACTTGAAAACCAATCCCGATTTAACGCCAGAATTCGATTTTTCGGCTATCGAAAACGCGCTTAAATCACGATTTATTAAAGCCGTTTTTGTCGCAAGAAGCCGCGGCTATAGCTTAAGACAGGCAATCAGCGTCGAAAAAGTCGGCAAAATGATTGAATTTGTGAAGAAAATCAGCCCCAAAACGCTCGTTTTGGTCGATAATTGTTATGGCGAATTCGTCGAAAAAATCGAGCCTACGGACGTCGGCGCAGACCTTATTGCGGGTTCGTTAATCAAGAATATCGGTGGCGGAATCGCACCTACAGGCGGATATATCGCAGGTAAAAACGCGCTTGTCGAACAAGTTTCGTATCGTTTGACCGCGCCGTCGCTCGGTATGGAAGAAGGTTCGTACGTTTACGGTTATTTACCGTATTATCAAGGCCTTTTTTTGGCACCTTCGGTTGTCAAAAACGCGCTAAAAGGTTCGCTTTTGTTCGCAAAAGCATATACAAAACTCGGTTTCGAGACGCTTCCGCGCGACGATATGTATCCGTATGACATCGTAACGAGCATTAAACTCGGTTCAGCCGATAAATTGATTGATTTTTGCGGCGCAATTCAGGAGATTTCGCCCATTGACAGCAACGTTAAACCTATGCCGTGGGATATGCCCGGTTATCAAGACCAAGTTATTATGGCTGCAGGCGCATTTGTGCAAGGTTCTTCGATTGAATTAAGCGCGGATTCTCCGATAAAAGAGCCGTATATCGTATACGTTCAAGGCGGTTTGACGTACGAACACGCATATTTAGCCGTTCAACATACGCTCGAAACGCTGAATTTTGACTGAAAAACAGCCGTTTTAGCCGTAATTTTAACCGCTAAAATCACGGTAATATGTATGGTAATATGTATGGGATAACATACGGTAAAATCAAGTGTAAAGTCGGCAGTAAAAATAGCGGAAAAACGGTAGGCAATATAGAAAAAACGTATTGTATCAAATGCTATAAAATGCGTTTTTCAAATGCATTTTACGGCAAATACGACATAAAATCTTGTTAAAATCAAATCGTTTGAAAGTAAAATTGAAATTAAATATCGGATTTGATTTTGTTGTAATTCCTCTGTTTACTGGCAATTTTGCGCCTTTCTATGCGTAAAGCTCGTGTTTTGCGAATAGATTATATACGGGTCAATACTCGATTTTCATAGCTTTTTTGCTTCGGTAATACGTTATGCCCTTGCCGTCATTCTTGTAAAGCTCGAATTCATCCCCCAAAGATTCTTCAAACGTTGCCGTGTCCACACAATATATCTCCTTCTCTTTGAATTGCAAATTCTGTGTATGATGAAATCTTTTCTTTCCGTAGCCTACTTCACTCAATTCAGACTTGCTCATATATTTAGACAAATAACTTACAACTGCGCCTTGAGATATATCGTTCCCGTCCTTGTCCTTTCCCTTCGGAAGAATTGCGCACGTCGCAAGTCCGTAATTCCAAAACGGAAATTCAAATAATGCCGCACCTGTATTCGAATACATCCACTTCCCGTTCCTATCCTTCATCTGTCGTAACAGAAACGGTTTGGACATCGATACAAATCCGTGTGCGTGTAACGCTTTTTGCCCGTATTCGTTTTCTCGCTTGTGTCGTTCCCACACAAGCAGAATTTTTACGTTTATATCGAAACGTTGCATTTTCTTTCTGCAGTACGTCCAAAGCTCTTTAATTTTATCGTCGTCGAATCTGTCTACTTTCTTCGGGTCGCAAGTCAGAGTTATAAAATAGTCCCATTCGTTGCTTTTCGCATATCCCCAGTATTTATCTATGCTTTGCCTCGAAGAATTTGACATATTCTCCAAAAACTTCGCATTCGATGCATTTTCATCTTTCGGGAACAGCATTCCGTCTATCTCTATATAGTTCCTGCCACCGGTGTTCTCTTGATTTACGCTCTCATCTATGCATCTCAATGGATTGTCAAAACGTATTATCTCCACTTCTCCGTTTGGAAATCTGTTAATTATCGTGTTCTTCAGACTCCAATGCTTATATCCGATTATCTTGCAATTTGCACGGCAAGTGCAAGTTGCGCAATAGTTTTTATATATGTATCTACGATTCTCGTTACTTGCGAGTTTCTTTTCGGCAGTAACATAATCGTGATAATTAGCTTCCTTTACATCAGGAAGCCATATCGGAGTCATTTCTTCACGCTTTACGCAGTTATGTAATAGAGAATTCAAGAGTGCGTTCATTTCCAGCCTCCGTGACCTTTATGTTTGCGCAGTATCAAGTGCGCAAACATTTTTGCCTTCGGCTTTCGTCGGCGCACCGGCACTGCTCCTTGTGCGCCGTCAAACTTCCGAGGGCAAAATATGGTTGTTTTCGCTTTCGCTCAAACCGTTATATTTTTTTGCAACCAAGCCGTGCAACATAAATGTTACACGGACTTGCAAGATTGTAATATTTCCCCGATGTCAAGGGGCATTCCGTCCCGAAAATAATTTGCCGGGCAAATTATTTTTGCCTTATCCTTGACATCAGGACAGGCTCATTCGTCTTTTCCGAGGTATTGCATCCAATCTCTTACAAAGTAGCTGTTTAGTTGCAAAAGCTCCTCTAAACTCGCCTTATCGGTCTTAAATGTGGGTATATCTTTTATTCCCACCGATGTTTTGGATGATTTCATTCTGAAGAAGCTTGCAAGCGCATCCGAGGCAAACACACCGCTGAAGATTTTCTTCGGCATTATGTTATACTTCTCTTTTCTTTCTTCATTGATAATCAGATGTTCGACTTTGCAACCGAACGTGTTATACGATTTGACGTAATGATTGTTTATCGCAGTTGCGATTTTCTTCATCAGATACATCGTCAAGTTCATATCCCCACGGTCGTGACGATATTTATAATACCGATTTACAAATCTCGGCACGATAAGGTTGAACATCAATTCTTCTATATCAAAGAACGGCATCAACATCTTTATCGAATCAACCGAATCGATTCTGACGTTGTCGCCTATTTCTTTAAGGTCCGCATTTATGCTCCCGGTTCTCTGCATATCCATATACGCAAAGAAAAATTTTCTATTGCGAATCGTAGCAGGATGTCGTGACATCTTGAACATCGCATTGAAGTTGTCATTCTTCTGATTCACTTCTTCGGAAGTCTTTTTAAGCTCGAGGTTTTCGAGCATATTCCCTCTTTCTTTATCCCCTTCGGTATAAGCTAAAACACCAAACTCAAAACTGTCTTTGAATTTGTTGTTTTCGTCGAATTTCTTTCCGAGTCGCAACATATCGTTATCCAGTATGTGCGAGTTCATAGACGGACACTCTGAATCAAACGTCGGAACCTCAAAGAAGTCCGTCATCCAGAGCGGGAAGTTCCCTGCATCGTCTATCACGTCTTTTGTCACAACGGCATAATTCGAAATAATCATACTCGTCGTCATAGAATAGATAAAATACGCTTGTGCATAATCACGCAAAGCGTCGTAAATACTTTCAAATTTCAAAGCGTTATCGTACCAAGTACCGTACTGCGCAACGTCATACCCCCACAGTATCGGCTTAAGCTTTCCTCTCCGGACGGCTTTGTCGTAAAACATACGATATTTTTCATCGGTAAAATAACGTTCTCCGGATTTCTTCAGATTATCGAAACACGCTTCGATGCTTTGAAGATTGTAAAGCGTAGGACGTATAACACGTCTTTCGACAACCACACTGAAACAGTTTTTCTTCTCGACAACGTGTTCGTTCATTCGATATTTCATATCTTGCTCGAACTCTACCCACGGAAAGTCCGGAAAAGCAAAATCTACTTCGCTCATAATGTCTTTCGCATCGTCACGAATCTTTTGTTGTTGAGATAATATAACATCGGTCATCGTTAAGGTCTTGCCTGCGCCCATAGTAGCAAAGAAGATAACGAACGTCGATAAGGTTTCGATAATCTTCCGATTAAGCATTTCACGACGGCGTAAACGTCTATATCCGGTCTTTTTACGCCAAATCGAAACAACTACCAAAGCCACTATTATCCACACAGCAATCGGCACACGAGATAATACGGACAAGTCAACGAAAAGTTTATAAACCGCAATATAAGCCGAAGAACTGAAACCTCCGAGCATCGTGTAGTAAAAAGCGAAGCACTCTATAGCTATCGTCACTACATTAAGCGAAAATGCTATGATAATACACCACACCACTTTCCATAGTCTTGATTCCTTAACGAATTCGGCAAATTCTTTTATTGCAAAAGTGACAGGACCTATTACCTTATTCTCAAACCGTTTATAAAGAATTAAGGGCTTTGTTTCTGCGCCGTAGTCAACGTTCTGACCTTTCAAGTTCAGAGCGATTAATAGCCATATAATCAGAGCAAGCGGCACGCCTACAAACAAAACGTAGAACAACACATATCCGCCAACCCAAAGCGAATGAAAATATCCGACTATATTCTCGAGGTCAAAAAGTTTGTGAATAAAATTTTGAGACTTTTCAATCAACGCTGAAAAATCAAGAGGAAGAATGCCCTCGAGCTTAACGTCGGAGATTTCAAAAACACTTTCAGCATTGAACGTATATTCCAAAGAAAACACTTTGCAAAACAAACCTGCAACGGCAAGACCTAAATCTCTACAGGACTCCGCAAACCTTATGTAGGATTCTCTAAAGCAGAAAACGCCGAGCAATATAAGCACGACGGCAATTCCTGCGCAGATTAAATTTTTCAAAATGTTTTCTTTTTTCATTATGCGTGTATGAATGTGTATACAACGTATCCGAGGAGAAATGCGGAAAGTATTAATCCGATAATCCTAAAGACACTTATCCCAACTTTCTTTTTGTTGACATTCATAGATTATTTTCTCCGTGATTCGTTCTTTTTACGAGGTTTATTCGTCGTTTTCTTTTTGACAACGACTTTCTTTCCTGTTAGTTTTGACACGATAAACAGGAATATCAGAAGCGCAATTATACCGACTATGATTCCGGCAATGATAGCGAATGTTTTGCTGTTCTGTGTAAACCACTCGCCCAAGGTACCGAACACGTTTTTAATTATATCTACATAAGCTTTTGCGGCGTTTCTTGCGCCGACACCGGTCCTCGAGGAATTGTCATAAATGTCGTTCGAGCCGTTATGAGCAATAAACGCTTCGATTACACCGGAATCGACATAGAAGGAATAATGATACGCCTGATAGACGTCGAGTGAGCCGATGACATCGTTCCATATGGTTTGAACCCACCCGTATTGATAGTCCTTCAGAAGCTTGTTATAACTCTCTTTCGAAAGCACACCGACGTTACGAATGGAATCGACAGTCCCCTTATAGTTCGCTTGCGACGAATCGCAAAACTCGAACATAAACTGTGAGAACGATTTTGTAAGAGGCATCATAACGTAGCCGAAATAGCCGTATAGCTCATAATCTCGATAGTCCATTACTTCGGGGAATTTCTGCTTTATACGATTGAAAAAATATTCGTAACCGTCGTTTCCCGAAGGCAGAATGCCGTCTCGAACGTATGGATAATAAAAGTCTCGGAAGCTCAAATTGCAATCGAGATAAATGTCTTGCGTTTTACCGTCCGCGGTCTTTGACGAAAGCCAAACAGACTTAAAATAATAAGCCTTATAAATATCCTCATTTGCATCGTATTTGAACGAATCGCAAGCAGATTGCATAACCGCCATAGTATTGATGCCGAGAGCTGCTCGAGCATCTGCCACTCGTATTATGCCGTTTACGACTGGTACGTCTATGTATTCCGTTACTGCCGAAGCAAACGGTGTCGATTCGATGCGTTTCAAATATTGAATCTGAACACGTTGTACGTTGTAGTTATTGATAACGTTTTCGGCTTCTGCTTTTTTATCTCCCAAAGCATCGAGAGATTCCATATTAGACATTTTCGACAGAACGTCATATACAGACACCCTCGAAGAATCGAGCTTATCTGATACAGAAGCATTTTTTTGGAATAACCTTGACGTACTTCTTATAAAGTATCGGATATATGGCGATGGCGGTTTAACAACTACATCCAACGAATGACCACCGTTTATAAGCAAATTCGCACCCTCAAATGCGTATGCTCCTAACGTTTCATATCCGTCCGTGCGATAAATAATCAAAAACGGACTGCCATTCGGTGCCGTAGCGTCTTGCTTATAGTTAACAACTCCGATTTGCGTATCGGAATACTCAAAGCGCTTAAGCATTTGAATCTCATTCTGAACGCCATTTGTTGTCGTATGCAATACCACAACATCCATAACCGGATTAAACGTCTTGCCGTCGGCGGAACACTCGTAAAGCACAAACGACTGAATGTAAGCAGATGCATTATCTTTTTCAAATTCGGGTTTTCTCAAGTTAAGACGAAAAACCAAAGTATTAATATCGCTTTTAAGAACGCCTGCCCCCAACTCAAAGGCAAAGTTTTCTCCCGTAACGGGATATTCGCGTCCTGCATTCTGAATCGTGGTATCACGATAAAAATTAGTGGAATCAATGGTATCGTAATTCAAATACGAATTGCTATGTACTATTGCCACGTTATCGCTTCCTGCATAAGCTATGTTCGATTGCGTTGAAAACAGCATACAGAAAAGAATGCCTACTATCAAAAATGCCAACGCTATAATAGTTCTGTTTTGTATTTTCGTTTTCATCAGAAAATAATCTCCTTTGTATCTATAGAAACGCTTTTAACGTTGCGAGCCAAACTGAAGCCGATAACGATTATTTCTCCGCTTCCAGATTTGATAAGCAAAGAAAACATATCCTTGCTGTAGTCTATCGAATCTTCATCGACATATATTTCACGTTGGGGATACAAGAGATGAAGAAGTGACGTAACAGTATTTTCTTTGGGGGTTATCGTCATACCGTTTTTCGTAAGGTTCAACTCGAGACACGAATATACATCGATATTTGATTTAGACCAAGTATGTTCTTCATAATCGACATAGAACACGAAGTCATTGCTATCGGAAAAACTTAGGTTATATTCGTAAACCATATTTCCTTCCGATGTTCCTGCAGGAAATAGAACCTCTATAGAAAGAGGCTTATTTTTACGAACAGAAAAACCGTAAGCATCTTCAGACGTTACTGTGTCGTTGTTTATTCGAACGCTGAAAGTCGACACATCAGAGCTGTTTTGCTTATTTCCGAACATAACGGCAAAACCTGCTATTGCACCTACGAGCAATAGCAGAGCTAAAACCGTGATTATAATTTTTGAAATCGAAGTCTTACGTTTTGCCATATTTTACCGTTTAGAAAATTAACCCCGTGTTATCCAACTCGACATTTGTTACGGCGACTGAATAATCTACGGTTCCGATAGAATACACAAAGCTTTTTCTGAAGGTTCCGAAGCAACCGTCCACTTGATAAAATTTGTTTGAGGAGCCACATTCAGACAAAGATTCTTGCATTTGGTTTCTCAGAGCTTTTGCCATAGCACCTGACCCAAAAGAACCTTCGGTAAGCATTGCATAAATTGACGAAAGCGATGTATCGAAACTATTTGTCGTAGTATGGTCGAGTTCTTTAGAAAGAGTTGTAACGGAACTATACGAACCGCTTTTTACAAAGCTATAGAACGAGTTTTCGCCATAATATACGCCGTATGTACTGGCGTTGGAATAGCTCTTATCAATCGTATAAACCGAATACACAGGAGAAACGATGCAACGATATGTATATCCTTCAGACATATCGATGACTGCCACATCCGAATACTCCGTTGAATCTGTTTTACGCTGAAGTTGACAAGTTAAATCAATAACTTTCTTCTCATAATCTACCGTCGCCGTAGCCGATATATCTGAAGATTCACGAGAGGAACAAGTGATTACGATTTGCTCTCCGAACGCCTGCTTGCACGTTACCGTAGCGGTTAATGCGCCGTCAGATGCCGGAACTATCGTCACATAATCGGTAACGCTTTTGCCGGTAGCCCACGCAGAACTTGCATTTTTGAATGCAACACTCCAATCGACGGCTTTATTGTCCGCATCGTTAGGTTCGACGGTTGCCGTAATGGTTCTTGTTGTACTGCCGTCGGCTGAAGTCGTAGCACTTCCATACAAAAGCGATATGCCACATTCTCCCTGCGTTTCAATGATGACAGAATCGTCGGGTTTATCGGACATATCCTTCGGAAGGACCTGATTGTCGGTAATGTTGTTATGGCGCATACCAAGCACGATGCTTAATACGGCGCCGAGTACGAAAACGGCACACAGTACGCTTATTCCGACGATTTGCCACACTTTATTTTTTGAAATGTTTTCTTTCATTATAGGACTCCTTATAGAATTTTTGTCGAGAGCGATTTCTCACTCCCGACAAACTCCGTACTGTTACGCCTGCGGTTGTTCTTCGGCTTTTGTAAACGTTGCGCCGATATAATGTGCAAGCTTGCCTGCGTTCTTAACGTATGCGATTTTGCAAGTGTCAAAAGACTTGATAGCTTCGATTGCGGTATCGTTGAATCCGTCTGCACTCGTGCATATGTTTTGTCCGTTGATAACGAGAGTGTAAGAACTCTTTTCGTCCGCAACTGTTTCGACAACGTTGATGTATACGTCGTCATTGTCCGTTTTCACAAGCGAATACGTCTTTACGCCGGTTTCCTTATCTTCGACAGCTTCGATGCCCTTGACAAGTTTTACAAAGTCCACTTCGAAATCTTTACAGACCTCGAAGCCGTTGATTTCTTGAGATTTCTTCATTCTTCCGAAATTCTCAAGCCAACCGTACGGATTGCTGTTTTTGAAACCGTTTGTAAGAGCAGCTGAAACGGCAACGCCCAAAATCGCAAAAGCGACAACAATACAAACGATAGCGACTATCTTTTTTGTTTTATTGCTCAAAATATATACCTCACATAGTTATTCACGGGATTCTGCCGTGTCAGATTTGAATTTTCGCTTGACAATTATCAAACGATTGCATATACTACTATTGAAATCAGCTAACGCCGAACTTTGTTTTCGGAACTCGATCGAAGGATCTCTCGGGCTGATTTTTTTATTTGCTTTTTTTGTTCCACTTTTTTATTGCGGACTTATCTTGCTTATCAAAACGCCAATGCAATAGTTTGTTTTTTGAAAAGTATTTTATTTTATCCCACCTTGGGACCGAAATTCTCGATGGACGTTTATCAATTTGCCCGCTGTTACTCCGATTTGGATTTTTCTTCAATTCTTTTGTATTAGAATTAAAAAAAGTTTTCGAATGAGTTATTAGATTAAACTTATACTTATCGTTATGTTTTGCGCTTATATGCGCAACGTGCGGTTTACCGCCTTTTGACAAGTATTCAGGTTTTGTGTAATACCGAAACTCATTCTTCCTCAAATACTTTCGTGCCATAGCTCAAAGTTATCTCTTTTTATGTTGGCGATTGAAGATTTTTGCCTGCGTTGAACGTTCGTTCAAAACACCCATACGAAATCCTGCTTCAGCTGAAGTGAGCTTTTCTCCGTTTGATTTGCATCCTTTCTTAAGCTCACGAGCATATCTTTTTGCACGCTCCGACGGGTTAAGCAAAACAACCTTGCTTCCGTCTTTTCTGTTTATTACTTTTGCCATAATTCTTTACTCCTTGAAATGTTATTTTTTATACACCCCCGTTCCGTTAATCACTTTTTGTTTCTTATCGAGCTGTTTATCTTCCCCACCGAACGGCAGGGAAAACAAACAACTGCGTTAGCATATTCTTTTAAGAAGGAAACATAGATTTCTTTACAACACCGCATCACCTCGCTTTTATATCAAATCCTATACGGCTTTTTTATTGCCGCATAGGACGGAAACAGGGGACTTATATAAGGTCTGCAAGGATTCTTCTGTACGCAGCTACTTCGTCGTCAGACAAAATGCCGTGCAACTGAATGAAGTTTTCGTTTCCGCTGATTTTTGCAAACACCGGCGTGAAAACTTTCATATCCTCCAACGCTCTGATGTCCGGAGCAAGATCCTTCTTGAATATCGATACCACGGGGGCGAAACCGTTGAGCAACGGTTGGCCCGTCTTTGGAATACATTGATTGCCGTCGAGGAAAAAGATTTGCATTGCCTGCTCCGTTTCGGAAGTCTTACGACCTTTTGCATCTTTCTTTGCAATGTCCATTGAACGTGCGCTCAAAAGCAAAAACTTTTGAATTCTTACATTCGTCGGCTTGCGCTCCTCTGCAACCTCTGCGTTCGGGTCAGACCCAATCATTCCTTGCTGAACTTGTTGTTCGTCAAATTTCTTTTCTGCCATTGTTTTGTTCTCCTTTTTATTCTTTTATATTTGCAACCGCATTTGCGGAATTGCTCGTTGTTTTGTATGAATCGAGAATTTCCTTAAACACCCTACTGTCTTGCGCTTTCGGAACTACGATTCGAGTATAAATTATGTCAAGAGTGATGCTCACTCTTTTTGCCGTGTCGCACAGTATAGCAAGCAACGCATTATTCGCAGGAACCTTCGATGCCTCGATAAGACTTGTATAATAGCCGTCTCCAACTGCCTCACAATCTATTTGCTCGAGAATCATCAAAATTCCCTCAAAATCTTTTTCAAGTTTCGTTTTCTTTGCCATTTAAGTCTCCTATACGAGAGTGTCGAGGTATCGGCACAACTCCCATTGAGTTCTGAAACTTCTATATTCACAGGCATTATCAAGCGATTCGCCCTTAAGTTTGATATTCCACTTGTCACAGTACATTACCCTATAGCATTTTTGACTTGTCTGATAGATACACACGACCTTCTCTCCGCCCCACCGATTCGTTCTTCGATACAGCGCAAATTTCGCATATCCGATGTCAAATTTGAAAAAGTCGTGAAACTTATACGTACCGGTTAAAATTTCAAGATGCAGGCGTGTCGGCATTGTCGTCCTTCATATTTCTTTGCTGATAATCAAACAATCTTTTGTAATGACGGAGTTTTTTCAACTCGGTTTCGTCCATATTCTGCAAATCCTCGACAGTAACGTCATCGATAGATTTACCGTTGCTTGCTTGCGCTTCCTCTCGTTCTTTCAGTTTCTTTATCTCTGCCTCAAAAAACGAAAGTTTGTTCGGAACAACCTCTATGGTCACAGAATTACATTCTTTCAATTTTGTAACTTTTTTTAAGCGATACCCAAGTGGTACATTGATTGTAGCGGTACAAGAACCGAGTATAGAGGCATTAAGGTCAGCACTTAATTGCTCGTACTCTTTTTTCAATCGGAAATACTTAATAAGCAAGAATATAATCATTTCGTTCTCCTTTTTCGTTTTTCTTTTTTGTAGATTTGAATTCCGCCGAAGCGGAGATGCACCAAGAAGAAAAACCGAAACTTGATGCATCTGCGCAAAATGTTTCTTTTACGAACGAAAGCGCCAACAAACGTCGAAGAAGAAATCATTTTTTTGCAGTCTAATATTTTAGACTAAAAATATAATAGTCTAATTATTTAGACTTGTCAAGACGTTGGTCTAATAATTTAGTATATTTTTTTAATAGAGGTAAGCTATGTTTGCAGAAAGACTGAAAGAATCAATAGATAACAATGGTATAACTATGTATAAAGTCGCCAAAGATTTAAATCTAAACAAACAAACGTTAATAAACTGGGCAACGGGGGTTACAGAACCAAAAGCAAGTGAAATTAGAAAACTATGTTTATATTTAGATGTATCGGCGAACTACCTATTAGAGTTAAAAGAGTATTAAATACAACGATTTACTAAACAACGAACTAAAACCGCAAAAAAATAATGCATACAAATCGAAAGAAAAAACTTTTGTTAAGAAATGAAAAGTAAAATTGCAGAGAGATTACAAAGCCTACTAAAAGAAGAACATATAAACGCACATAAACTTGCAACCGATTTAGGAATTTCTAACTCGGTGGTATATTATTGGGTACAAGGCAAAACTACTCCAAATGCCGACTATATCATTGCACTTGCTGACTATTTCAACATTTGTGCGGATTACTTACTCGGGAGAAAGGATTTATATTAAAAGTATAATATGCTAAAGAATCTTGGAGAACGTATCAAAGAACAACGCGAATTATCAGGCGAAACACAAAAAGAACTCGCCAACAGCATAGGCGTTGCACAAAGTGCAGTATCACAATGGGAAAAAGGTATTATCGAACCCAAAGCAACCTATCTAAAAGCAATTAGCCTACATTATAACATCACATCAGACTATCTATTAGGAATAACTGACAATTAAATATAACTACATTATGTTTGGACAAAAATTGATTGAAATACGAAAAGACCACAACTTGACGCAAAAACAAATGGGCGAAATTCTTAATGTAAATCAAAGAACAATAAGTCAATATGAAAATGAGTCAAGAGATTTGAATACCAACACAATTATTAAAATCTGCACTTATTTTGATATTAGCGCCGATTATTTACTTGGACTAAAAATGAAAACTCACTAAAAGGACACTACCCTAAATGTTTGGTAATAAATTAAAAGAAATTAGAACTAATAGCAATGTAAAACAAATCGAACTTGCAAATTATCTTGGAGTAAGAAACACGACAATTTCTGCTTGGGAAACAGGTGATAATGAACCAGATTTAACAACAGTCGTAAGAATTGCCAATTTTTTTCACGTTACTACAGATTATCTTTTAGATAACGTCAACGACCTATCTCAAATAATCGGAAACAATCTACGTGTTGCAAGAATAAATGCAGGATATACTCAAAAAGAAATAGCAGAAAAATTACATACAAAACAAACAATTTATAGTAGATATGAAACAGGCAAACTTCAATTAGATTATGAAAAAATAACACTTTTGTGTAAAATATATCAAATTGATTCAACAAAACTTTTTAACATATAAGTATATAAAAATAGAATTGTTGCAACACATATGCGAATCTAAAAACAACAAAAATGAGCAAAATATTTGGAGACCGTCTAAAAGAATTGAGAAAAGAAAAAGGCTATTCACAAAACGATATAGCCAGCTATTTCAATGTAAGCAAAATGACGATTTCATCGTGGGAACTCGACAAACAAGAGCCTTGCATCGAAGATATAAAAAGACTTGCATCCATTCTCGAAGTATCTACTGATTATCTTTTGGGATATGAAAGTATCGACGGAACAAAACAAGTTTTTTTTACTACCACTCAAATAAAGAAAAAATAATCTATATACGGGAGAATTAAATGAAAAAGCGCCAAAAAATAAACCATAAACCACTCATTCAAGTTACCAACAACTTCAATATAGAAAACAATCTTATAAAAAAAGAATCAAACGGCGCCGTACTATTCATTGCACTTTTTTTCTTTCGGGTGCGCCCCCTGCACCCCTGCACCCGAATTCTGCAAGCAGAACTGCAAAAAAGCACTGCTTCATTTACGTACGACGCCTAAGGCGGGGATGCTAAATAGGAATAACCGATTTTTGATGATAGGACAAATTGTCCACTATATGAAAAGTTCACGGAGTTTATCTCCGTGGACTTTTTGACCGCCTCAACTCTTGAACTCGTGTTTTGCGAATAGATTAAATACGGGTCAATACTCGATTTACATAGGTTTTTTGTTTCGGTAATACGTTATGCCCTTGCCGTCATTCTTGTAAAGCTCGAATTCATCCCCCAAAGATTCCTCAAACGTTGCCATGTCCCTACACAATATCTCCTTCTCTTTGAATTGCAAATTCTGCGTATGATGAAATCTTTGCTTCACTTACTGTGTAAAATATTTCGCAAATTAAAAAAGAGGTTGTAATATGCGGAAGTCATAAACTCCACTTACTAACCTCTTGCAACAATGTTGCAATGGAATAATATCATATTGCTTGACAAATATCAAGCAAATGTATAAACTGTTATTGAAATCACCCAATGCCGAACTTCGTGTTCGGAATAGATCGAAGGGTCACTCGGGCTGATTTTTTTATAAGTAAGCGAAGGTATTGACTCTGGGTCAATGTGCTTACTTATTTTTTATAATTGCGACTTTTTGCTTTTACTTCCGTTCGGCTTATACGCTTCCGTGTTAATAGTCCGAAGTATTGTTCAGAATTTTGTATTGCAAAAACGCCCTGCTGCTGGTATAATTTATAAAAAAATCAAGATAAGGTTATTTATGCTGTTATATCACGGTACGAATATTGACAAAATGACTACGCTTAACCCTTATATTTCTAATCACGGAAAGGCATACGTCTATTTTACCGACTGTTTTAATCTTGCCGTTATGTACGCCGCTAAAAACCATATAAACACATACTGGTTCAAGGACGGAGTTTTGCATTACGACGAATACTTTGAAAATCAATTCAAAGTTCTGCATAATCGGAAATCGGGTACGATTTACGGATTTGGCGGAACATTGCAACAACTCGACAAAATGCCTTGGGTGTATCTGTCCGAAACGCCCGTTGACGTTCGCCCCGTGGCGCATATCGACGATATTTACGAATATTTAAATAAACTCGTTGAACAAGGAGATATAATACTTCACTCTTTTGACGATTTTTCAGATAAGGCAAAAGAATTTCATTTTGGACAAATTCGCGATGAAATAATAAAAAACGACCTTATATCGAAACCCGACGATTCCTATGCACTGTTTATTCAAAAGTATTTTCCGACGATTTGGGAAAACGCCATACAATCTGCGGAAACGTCGCTTTGACAAAACAAATAGCAGACGTACTGTTATTCTATAAAATAGAATAATTGCCTTTTGGGCAATATCGGTCTTTTGTATCAGGATTATAAGAATTGTCCGATTATATGTAAAAAATCCGCTTTTCGGCGGATTTTTTTATAGATACTTTGATTTTTACGCTTTGTTTATTGCTTGCAGATAGAAGTTTTTCATATATAACGAATCGAGCATTTGCGTGCCTGCGGATTCGCAAAGAACGTGAGGCGTAAGCCCGTTTTTGACGATAACCTCGCAAAGCGGTTCAAATTCGGGACCATATACGTTATCTGCAAACGTGAGATGCTTGATTTCTCCTTTTGCGCCATACATAATTTTGCTGAAATGAACGTGCATATTTTTGGTCTTTTCTTCGCCGAGCGAGTCGAACATTTTATCGATGATGCGTTGAAAATCCTCCGCGCTTTTCAATGCGCCGCCCCACAGACTGTTGACGTGTCCGAAATCAACGCAAGGATATACGTTTGGCGCAAGTTTGCAAAGACTAATCACTTCGTCTACGGTGCCTATCTGCGCCTGTTTTCCCATCGCTTCCGGACAAACGAACAAATCGTCGAGACCTTGTTGTTTTATGACGTCGAGTGCGCGCGAAAAATTGTCTATGGTTCTTGCAAAAGCCTCGTTTCGCGGCTGCTTTCCCTCTGCGCCCGGATGGAAAACGCATCTTTTGCCGTGGAAGTGCTTAAGAGCTTCGAGCGAACTTGTGAGATAATTTATGGAATTATCGGCTTTTTCCTGCTCCACTGATGCGAAATTGATAAAATACGGCGCGTGAACGCTCATTTCGATTCCGTATTTGTCGGCTTCGCTGCCGATTGCCTCGGCGGTTTGAGCCGTTATACGCACGCCTCTGCCAAAAGAATATTCAAACAAATCGAGTCCTTTTTTATTCAACCATTCGGGCATCTGAATCGTTGCCTGACAGCCTTCTTGAACAAAAGTTTCGTCGTGTCCCGAAGGACCGAAAAGCGCAACGTTGTTTTGGCTCATAATTCACTCCTATTTTCCAAAATTTTTCTGATTTGAATCTCGTCGGCAATAAGCCTGTTATGCAGTTGTTTGCGAGACGAGAACTTAACGATGTCTCGAGTGCGTTCGATAAATTCAATCTTTATCTCTTTGCCGTACAAGTCCTCGTCGAAATCGAAAACGTATGTCTCGACCGACACGCTGTCGTCATTGAAAGTCGGCTTTGCTCCGACGTTGGTCATCGAATAATACTCTTTGCCGTCAATTATCGTCACGGTTGCGTATATACCGTCACAAATAAGCATTCTATTCGGGTTAATTTCGATATTTGCGGTCGGAAAACCAAGCCCCGTACCGTTGTGTTTGGCGTGTTTTACAACGCCTTTCATAAAATACGGTTCGCTTAAATACTTATTGAGACGAGCGACGTTGCCCGATTGCACCAACGATTTCAGATAACTGGTGGACAACTTCTGACCGTCTATCGTTTCAAAAGGAACGACGATTAGTTCAATTTCGTTTTTCTTGCAAATCGCGCGCAAATCGTCCACTTTGCCTTCCGCGTTTTTGCCGAACGTGTAATCGGAACCAACTGCAATTGCTTTTACGTTCTTTTCGAACAATTTGGCTATAAACCCGTCGGGAGACATACTCATAAAATCGAAATCGAATTTTGCCTTTATCACGACGTCAAGCCCGAGATTATCGAGCGCAGACGCTCTGTCGTTAAACGTATAAATCTCTTTTGATTTTCCCAAAAACTCGCTCGGGTCGTTGCAAAACGTAAAAAGCGCGCTTTGAGTGTCCGAATGAGATGCTGCGTAGTGTTTTACGGCATTTACGAGTTTTGCGTGTCCGATATGAATGCAATCGAAAAAACCGAGTGCCACCGCAATCGGATTATCGTATTTTTCATTGAAATCAACGATTTTCAAACTCATATCAAAGCCTCGTCTTTATGCGCAATTCTCCGTCGCAATTTTGACCTATTCCTATCGTCTCTCCGTTCAATCTGACCAAAAAATTTCCGTCGGGAAGATTGTCGCACTTCACTCTGACGCCGTTCAGCACCTTGTCTGAAATGTGCGACGGCAAATCGTAACGCTCAAAATTCGGCAGACATTCGTCTATACTTTTCAGGTATCTAAACGGCTCTTTTTCAAGAGCGGAGATACAAACCGAATCTTCTATTTTGAAAGAACCGTTCTGTATTCTGTGTATCGAACTCATATATGCGACCGTGTCGAGCGCATTTGCCATATCTCTTGCGATTGAGCGTATATAAGTGCCGCCCGAGCATTGAATTTCAAACGCAAACTCTCCGTGCGCAAGCGGCTTTATTCCGTTTTGCAATACGGCATTTCCGTTGCCGTCGTCTATACGTTTGATTGAATCTATGCGGATTCTCTTTGCTTTCAATTCCACTTCGACGCCTTTTCTCGCAAGGTCGTAAGCTCTCTGTCCGTTTACGGATTTTGCCGAATACATCGGCGGAATCTGGTCGATTTCTCCGCACAAAGTCGGCAGAATCGCGTCGATTTGCTCTGCGGTCGGTATAATCGGAGAAGTTGCAATCACTTGTCCGTCAGTATCGAGCGTGTCCGTTTCCGTACCGAAAACGAAAGTCGCTTGGTATACTTTCGTTTTGTTCTGAAGATAATCGAACAATCTCGTCGCATTGCCTACGGTAACGGGCAACACTCCCGTTCCCTGCGGGTCAAGAGTGCCGAGATGCCCTACTTTTTGCTTTTGTCCCGTTGCTTTGCGCAGTATTCCCCTTACGATTACAACAACGTCGCTTGACGTCATACCTTTGGGTTTATTTACGTTTACAAAGCCTTTCATAATTGCACCTGAGATTATATCAATCTGTCGCTTGCGATTCGGACGAGTTTTTCCACGACGTCCTCGAAATAACCGTTGATTCTGCATCCTGCGGCAAATTTATGACCGCCACCGCCGAAAACGTTGGCTATATCGTAAGCGTCAACGCCCTCTTTGGTGCGAATGCTCAATTTAAAATTGCGCTCTCCCACCTGCAAAAGCGAATATGCCACTTTTACCGTATCGATGTCGAGCAAATTTCCTATTATTCCGTCTGCGTCGTCAACGCTCGCGCCCGTATCGCTTAAATCTTTTTGAGAAACGTATATCAATGCTATTCTGCCGTCGTCGAAGAACTTTGTTCTTGACAGAGCAAGATTCTTGAGCTTGAAACGAGAAAGAGACGTGCTTTTGTACACGTCGTAGATAGTTTGGTTTGCGTCGAAATCGAATTTTTGCAATTCGCACACAATTTCCATAGAACGTCTCGTCGAGTTGTATTGCGAAAAGCATCCCGTATCGGTAACAATAGCCGCAAACAAAAGTTTTGCGACGTCGTTGTCGAGCGCCCTCATATTTTTAAGCAGTTCATACACTATTTCCGCACACGCGCCCGCGTCGGAATCAACCATACACAGAGACGCGAATCTCGCAAACGAAACGTGGTGGTCAATCGCAATTTGTTTTTTTGCCGACAAAAAAGATTTCATACATTGCCCTAGCCTGTCGAGGTCGCTGCAATCGAGACTTATCGCAAGTTCGTGTACGCGTTTTTGAGGAAATTCCACCGCTTCGCTCGAATTTAGACATTTGAGCCTTTCGGGAACGGGCATATCGCAATACGCCGACACGTTTTTGCCTTTCTTTTTCAATGCGACGTACAATGCGAGCATACTGCCCAAAGCGTCGCAATCAGGGTTTGTATGACAAAAAAGCGCAATGTCGGTTGCGCGATTTATTTGTTTTTCGATTTCTGCTAAAATCGGATTATTCATTGTCGTTTCGATTTGAAATCGCTTGATTAGCTTCCTGCTCTTTTTTGATTTGATTGAGCAAACCGTCAATCTTTATGCTGTAATCTACGCTGTCGTCAATCAAAAAATTGAGTTCGGGCAACAAACGAATCTGTACGCTGTCCTTGAGCATATTGCGGATAAAATTGCGAGAGCGGCATATCGTATAATACGCTTCCTCGACCTTTTCTTTGCTGTCCGCATATATGGACAAATACACCTTTGCGTATTTCAAATCGGGCGTGGTATAAACTTTCGTAACGCCCACGATTGCATTGCCGAGACGAGGGTCTTTAACGTTCTCGGCAATAACTTTCGTGATTTGCTTTGCAAGTTCGGCGTTTACGCGCTCCATTTTAATCTTCATTTGTTTTCTCCATAGTGAACGCTTCGATTACGTCGTCCACTTTGATGTCTTGGAAGTTGGAAAGCATTATGCCGCAATCGAAGTTTCTCGCCATTTCTTTGACGTCGTCTTTTCCGTGGCGCAAGGACGCGATTTCTCCCGTATATTCCACTTTTCCGTTGCGGATAAGTCTTGCCTGCGCGCCTCTGACGATTTTGCCGTCGGTAACGTGGCAACCTGCAATCGTGCCGACGCCGCTGATTTTGAACAATTCGCGAACGTCTGCCGAGCCGAGAACGACTTCTTGGAATTTCGGGTCGAGCATACCTTTGACAGCTTTCTCGATGTCCTCGATTGCGTTGTAAATAATATTGTAGAATCTAATATCGATTTTCTTTTGCGCGGCAAGTTGTTTTGCGTTGGTATCGGGACGCACGTTGAAGCCGATAATGATTGCGTTTGAAGTTTCCGCAAGCAATACGTCGCTTTCTTTGATGCCGCCGACAGCCGCGTGAATGATGTCGATATTGACTTCTTCGTTTCCGAGTTTGGACAGAGATTGTTTGACCGCTTCGACCGAGCCTTGAACGTCCGCTTTGATGATGAGTTTGACGGATTTAAGCTCGCCTTTGGAAATCTTGTCGAACAAATCGTTGAGCGATACCGACGTTGACTCCGTTTGACTTGCGGCGATTTTGAGTTTGCGCTCCTCTGCGAGTTCTCTTGCGAACTTCTCGTCTGCGACGACGTCGATTCTGTCGCCCGCTTCGGGAACGTCGTCCCAACCCGTAACGGATACGGGGATTGACGGACCTGCTTTCTTGACCTTTCTGCCCTTGTCGTCAATCATCGCTCTGATTTTGCCCGTGCAAGTTCCTGCAACGACGTTGTCTCCGACTCTCAAAGTACCCGTTTGAACGAGAATCGTTGCGATTTTGCCGAGACCTTTGTCGAGTTTTGCCTCGATAATCGTACCGCGAGCGTTTCTGTCGGGATTTGCGCGGAGTTCTTCAAACTCTGCTCTGACGAGAATTTGCTCGAGCAAATCTTCAACGCCCATACCCGTTTTTGCAGATACTCTGACGACAGGCGTTTCGCCGCCCCATTCTTCGGGCGTTACGCCGTTTTCGGCAAGTTGCGAAAGCACTCTGTCGGGATTCGCACCGGGTCTGTCCATCTTGTTGAGAGCAACTATGATAGGCACTTTTGCTTGTTTTGCGTGGCTGATTGCTTCGAGAGTCTGCGGCATAATGCCGTCGTCGGCTGCAACGACCAAAATCGCAATATCCGTAACCTGCGCACCGCGCGCACGCATCGACGTAAACGCTTCGTGTCCGGGGGTGTCGAGGAAGGTAATCGGAGAGCCGTTGAGCGTAACCGTATACGCGCCGATATGTTGCGTAATGCCGCCTGCTTCTCCGCCCGTAACGTTGGTTTTTCTGATATAGTCAAGCAAAGACGTTTTGCCGTGGTCGACGTGACCCATAATCGTCACGATAGGCGGACGAGGTACGAGGTTGTCGAGTTCTTCTTCGTCGTCGACTTCGAGTTGCGCCGAAAGCGTGTCCTCCAAGGTAACGTCGGGCTTGTATTCGAGCTTGATACCGAATTCGTCGGCAACGAGTTCCGCAGTTGCGAAATCGATGCTGTCGTTGATAGTTTTCATTATGCCGAGTACAAACAAGGTTTTGACGATTTCTGCGGCGGATTTACCGATTTTTTCGCTCAAAGTCTTGATGGACACGGGGTCTGTCGTGATAACCGCGTTTTCAATGACTATCGTCGCGCTGTTGCCACCGCCTCTGTTCTTGTTGACTTTATAGTTGCGCACCACCATTTCGCCGTCCTCGTCGTAAGAGATTCTATCGTCGACGATATAGCCCTTTTTGAGGAGAGCGCGCTTGTTCATAGTGCGGTCGTCAAATTTGTTGGAATTTGTATTTGCGCCGGCATTCTGCTTTGCGCCCTTGCCTTTTTGCGCAGCCGGTTTAGGAGGAAATTGCTGTGCAACGTTTGCAAGATTCTGCGAAGCGGAAGGTCTGCGCATACCGCCTTGTTGATTTTGTCCTTGCGGTTTTTGACCTTGATAACCGCCCTGACCCTGAGTTTTCGGACCGCGAGGCGCTTGATAGCCGTTCTGACCGAATACTCTGGTTTGGACCTTCGGCTTCGGCGTCGGCGGAACGTAAATTCTGCGAATTTCGCCGTTTGGCAAAATCTCGGGGTTTTCTTGAGCGAGTTCGAAAGGAGTTTTCGGCGTAACCGTGATATGAGCCGTTTTCTTCGGAGCTTCCGCTTTAACTTCGGCTTTTACCTCTGCTTTTTCGTTCGTTTTTGCCGAATCGTCTTTTTTGCTCTCGACCTTCGCTTCTACTTTTTGCGCAGGCTTGTCTTCTTTTTTGACTTCTTCGACTTTAACGGGTTTCGCCTCGGTTTTTTCGGAAAAGACGGTTTCTTTCTTTTCCGCTGTTTCTTCTTTTACGGGTTCCGTCTTTTCAACCTTTTCGACAATCGGTTCGGGTTTGGTCTCGACTTTGACGTCCTCGACGGCTTTGACTTCGGCTTCCGCTTTCGTTCTTGCTTCTTCCTCTGCCTTTGCAATCAAAGCATCTCTTTTTGCTTTGATAGAAGCCATAATGACATTTGCTCTCGATTTTTCGCGAGAAATATCGCTTACGAGCGTTTCGAGTTGTTTTCCACCCTTAAATTCTCCGAGTTTTTTGACGGATTCGATGTTAGTTTCTTTTTTTGTTTCAGGCATTATTCACCTCAAAATATTTATAATTGCATTTGCAAGAGCTTCGTTTGTTACCGCAATCGACTTGACGCCGTCGCGATGCAAAGCCTCGCAAAGATTGTCTACGACGAAAGTCGGACAATCAAAGGTTTTATTTGCAATTCTTTCTTTATACTTGTCTGTCGCCGCAGAGGACACCAAAACCACTTTTGCGAGACGCTTTTTCTCGCAGATAATATCTTCGCCGTACAGAACGGCGTTTGCTCTTTGAGCAAGACCAATATATGCTTTGATTTTGTCAGTCATTTATCTCGTTGTATATATCGTCCGAAACGTTGGTTTTGAATGCGGAATTGAGCAATTTCTTTTTGCAGAGTTTTGCCTTGCATTCCGCGGTATTATGCACCCATACTCCTCTGCCGTCCGCTTTTTTGCTTTCGTCGAGAAAGACTTGCCCGTCTTTTGATTTGACGAATCGCAACAATTCGGATTTATCGGCGTGTTGTCTGCACGATATGCATTTGCGCGTGTCCTTGGGGTTTGACATTTTATTCTCCCTGTTGAGCGTCTACGTTGAGGGTTGAATAAGGTTTGACGTCTATCTTCCAACCCGTAAGTTTTGCGGCAAGGCGAGCGTTTTGACCGCTTCTGCCGATTGCCAACGAAAGTTTCTCGTCGGGAACGATGACTTTTGCGTTCTTTTCTTCCTCGTTGATGGAGACCATAAGCACTTGTGCGGGGCTGAGAGCGCGAGCGATGTATTCGATGGGGTCGTCGCAATATTCGATAACGTCGATTTTTTCTCCGCCGAGTTCCGCTACGACTGCGTTTACACGCACGCCTTTATTACCGATACAGCTTCCGACTGCGTCGACGTTGGGGTCCTCGCTGCCGACCGAAAGTTTGGTACGGAATCCTGCCTCGCGAACGATGCTGTTGATTTTTACGAGACCTGCTTTGATTTCAGGCACTTCGAGTTCAAACAATCTGCGAACGAAACCTGCGGAGCTTCTGGATACAACCACTTGTGCGCCGTGCGCCGTGTCGCGAATTTTCTTGACGTACACTTTGATAACGTCGTTGACGTTGTAAGTCTCGGTGGGAACTTGGTCGGCTTGCATCATAACGCCTTCCATTTGCGTACCGGTAATCTCGACGTAAACGGTGCCTGCTTCCTTTCTTCTGACGATTGCGCTGAGGATTTCGCCCGTGCGCTCGCTCATTTCGTTGAGAACCATAGCTTTCTTCATATCGTTGATGCGTTGCAAGATGACTTGTTTTGCCGTCTGCGCCGCGATACGAGAAAAGTCTTTCGGCGTGATGTCCTCGATTACGACGTCGCCGACTTTGTACTTTTTGTCGATGTCTTGCGCGTCCTCGAGAGAAATTTGCGATTCTTCGTCCTCTACTTCGTCTACGACGAGTTTATGCGCGTAAACCTTGTAGGTCATCTTTTCTTCGTTGAGACGGACGGAAATGGGGCTTGCGAAGCCGTATTCCTTCTTGTAAGCGGACACGAGGCCTGCTTCGATTGATTCAATCATAGACTCTTTTGAGATGTGTTGTTCTCTCTCGAGGTCGTCCAATGCTTGAAAGAACTCTCTGTTCATCATTTTAGATTCCTCCTAAAACCTAATGTACGGTTGTACTTTGGTCAATGTTTTTCTTGATAAAGTTATATTTTGAGGTTTTTTACCCTCTGTTTTCAAAGTTACGTTGTCCGAGTCATAAGCGACGAGAATTCCGTGAGTTTTGTTTTTCTTGTCGTCCACGCATTCGATTTCTGTATCGAGCGCTCTGCGATAGTCGTCATCCGACACGATTTTTCTGTCCAACCCCGACGAGGAAACGTTGAGAACGTAATCGTCCGCAAAATCGTCCTCTATAGCGTCGAGCATAGACGAAAGCACGTTATGCACCGCCTCGCAATCGTTGAGAGAAATGCCTTCTTTTTTCCACAAAAACACTTCGACGTTGAGTTTGCCGTATTGTTTATAGAAGGACACTTCCACGAGTTCCGTTCCGTCAAAGGAATCGACGGCTTTTTGCGCCATTTCGCGCACTTCGCTCTCGACTTTTTCGGAGACGAGTTTTTTATCGTCAGTCATATAACACCTGCTTACAAAACAAAGAGTGAGCCGACGCTCACTCTAGTAATACTTTACTATAGTATCTATAAAATATCATATATTTTAACCTATTGCAAGCGTTTTTGCCCCATTATGCGAAATAGTTTGCAAATTTTGTCGAATTTAACCATTCGATACGATTTTGACAACCAAGGCATAACAAAAAACGACGAAATCTCCCACGAAAAAGAGCGAGTCGCGCTCGCTCTCAAATCGTCATTATAGCGTATTGAAGATTACATTCTTTGCGCTATTATCTTCAACGCACCCCACGTTGCGTACACGTCGCTCATTGCACGGTGCGCGTTTTCGTGCGTTATGCCGAAAGTTTTTGAAATCGTCTCGAGCTTGCAGTTCGGAAGTTCCGTAAGATATTTTCTTGCAAGCAAAAGCGTATCCATCAATTCGTTGTCGAAATTATATCCCGATTTTTCCGCGATTCTGTTGAGAATCGGATAATCGAATCCGGCAATATTGTGTCCGCAAAGTATGCAACCGTGCGCAAACTTGAAAAAGTCGGGAACCACCTGCTCTATGCTCGGAGAATCGAGTACCATTGCGTTTGTGATATGCGTAAGTTCGGTAATAGTCTGCGATATTGCGGCAACGGGTTTTACGAGAGTCTGGAACGTTTCCGTCGGCACGCCGTCCACGACTTTTAGCGCGGCAAGTTCGATAATCTCGGCAAGGTCGGTTTTAACGTCAGTAGTCTCAAGGTCGTATATCACAAAGGTTTTCCCGATGAAATACGGATTGATTTCTTCAACTTTTCCGACATCTAACAAGCTCTTTTGAGTAGTATCAACGTACGGCTCGGGTTTTATCGTAACGTACTTATCGGGTACGGGTTTTACGGAAGTGAGATGTATGCTGTCAAAATTTATATCGGCTTCGAATATCGCGTTTACCGTAAACGACCACGCCGAGGAAAACTGCGACCAACTCACTTTACCCATACAAATGACTTGCGACTGCTCTTTGAGCGCGAGAATGCGCTCGACGTCCTCGTCCTTCCCTGCAAAACAAACGCTGTCTATTTTTGCGGTGGTATCGTCAAGCATAAATTTGACAAACGGCAACGTTTCGGGGCCGCTCTTTGCGTCGTCGGGGTTATATCTCTTGTTTTTGTACGTTTTTTTCTCTATTTGCGAGATTTTTCCGCACAAAACTATGTTTTCGCACGCACCTTTTACGTCGATTATGTAATTCGGCATCTGCGACACGCCGTCGATTTTACCTCTCGAATAGACTTTTGCGCCCGTTCTCGTCTCGACTAATCTGAGCGTCGGGTCAACTTTGACGACCGTATCGATATGTATATCGTCCACGTTTTCGTTGGTATTAAGCACGTCCTCCTCCGTTACGATGTCGATATGCTGGTTGAACGACGTATCGAGACAATCGTACAATCTATCCACCAAATCTCCCGCCATAAGCATCTTATACGTCGGCGTTTCAAACGTCAGTTTTACGTCAATATCGTTGTCTCCGACCTCGATATGCAGAGTATTGTCGTTTATACGCCTGAAAATCATCTGATTCGTGCGGTTGAAAAACTCAAGAACCTTGTTTTTTACGACGTTTGCGTCCGCATAAGTGCGAATATACTGTACGCTTACGGATATACCCGAAAACATTTCTTCGATTATGCTTTGCACTTTCTTTTTGCTTTCTTCGTCAAAAGCGCGCACTTCGAAAGCGGAGATTATAAACTTAACTACAAGTTCTCTCTGCGCTTTATAATATGTGGCAGAATTGTACTTGAGCATAGGAAACTCGCCTTTGCTTCGGATTGTAAATTCTTCTATAAACTTATTCGTCATTTGCCGATACTCCGTCGTATTATGTCGAATTTTATCGAAAATTCGCAAAAGTATTACAAAAATCTGTTATTTTGATAATACTTCTTGCAATAATTTGTCAAATTCAGTCATTAAAACCGCGCTGTTCACGGTTTTGAATATTTTGCCGTCTTTGAGGATAACAGACTTTTCTTTTCCGCCTGCGATGCCCAAATCGCTGTTTTCGCCCTCCCCGATTCCGTTGAGCGGACAACCGAGGATAGAGATAGTAAGCGGCTTATTGATGCCTGCGCACATCATTTCGACCTTATTCGCAAGCCCCTCGACGTCGATTTCCGTTCTTGCGCACGTCGGACAAGCGACCACTTCGACGGCATTTTTTCTGATTCCGAGAGTTTGCAAAATCTTTTTACCTGCAAGAACTTCTTCGCAAACGTCGGTAGAAAGCGACACTCGGATTGTGTCTCCTATTCCCTCTTGCAACAACGTGCCGATACCGATAGCCGACTTCACAAGCCCTGTGCGCAATGTTCCCGCTTCCGTAACGCCGATATGAAACGGATAATCGCATTGCTTTGCAAGGAGTCTGTTTGCCTCTACGTTAACCAAAGTGTTGGACGCTTTGATTGCAATGACTATATCCCTCATTCCTTGACTTTCAAAGACGTTTGCACATTCGAGTGCGCTCTCACAAAGTGCCTGCGCTTCGTCCATACCTTTGAATCTCGAATCGAGAGAACCGCCGTTAACGCCGACTCTGACAGGAATATGCATATCGATAAGCCTTTGAGCAAGCGGCTTAATTTCCGAAAAGTCACGCATATTTCCGGGATTCATTCTTATTTTCTTTGCTCCGTTGTCAAGAGCGAGATGTGCAAGTTTATAATTGTAATGAATGTCGGCAATAAGCGGCAAACCGCATCTTTTTGCGATTTCTCCGAAAGCGTAAGCCGACTGTTCGTCGGGAACGGCAAGACGAATAAGGTCGCAACCGACCTTTTTTAATGCGTCAATCTGTTTCAAAGAGCCTTCTATGTCCGTCGTTTTCGTGTTGAGCATCGACTGCACAGTTATCGGCGCGTTTCCGCCGATAGCCACGTCTCCGACGTATACGGTTCTCGTTTTTCTTCTTTCAATCATAGTAGTACCGCTTTGCAATCGCACTTTTATTGCGTTAGATTGCAGATTTCTTTCGTTTTTATCCTTTTACAAGGTGGAATATGTCAAGAAAAACCGCAAGCACCAACAACAGTATCAATCCCACCGTGTGGATAACCGCTTCGACTTTTCTCGGCACGGGTTTTCTGAATATCATTTCGATAAGCGTAAACAGCATTCTGCTTCCGTCGAGCGCAGGAAACGGCAATAGGTTCATAACCGCAAGGTTTGCCGAGATAATCGCAACGACGTATAAAAAACTGTCAAAACCGAGCGCAGACACTTTTGCCATCATACCGATTGTGGTTATCGTTCCGCCGGCTGTTTCAATACCTGCTTTGCCCGTTATCAATGCGCCGAGCGATGCAAGAATCTTGAAAACGATAAAGAAACTGAATCCCCACGCTCTGCCGAAAGCAAGGAAAAACGGCAGTTTTGCTCTCGCAAGCGAACGAGTTATACCAAAGCCATAACTATAAAACACGCCGTCGGCTCCTCTTTTTACGAGCATCGTGGTTTTTTCGCAGATTTTTCCGTTCTCGTCGTATCTAACGGTCACAACCGTTATTTGTTCATCGGTATCGATGTTGTCTGCAAGTTGTTGATACGGATACGGAGTTTCGACTTCCTGTCCGTTAACGGCATAAATCATATCTCCGTCCTCAAACGGACAATAATTGAACTTGTCCGCTTTGAGCTTAACGCGTTTACCGTCGCGAAGAACGACAAACTCGGCGCTGTCGCCTATACCCGAAAACGCGTTGTCCAAATCCTCTTGAAGCATAATGTTCACTTGCTTGCCGTTTATGGACAAAATCGTGTCTCCGCTTTCAAAGACGTTTTGATAACCGTCTATCGACACGGTGTCAACCACCGCGGGCAAAAGTTGACCGTATGCGCTGAAATATATCGTGATAATCACGATTGCGCTCAAAAAGTTCATAAATGCGCCCGAAAACAGCACTATAAGGCGTTTCCAAGGCTTTTGATTGTTAAACGCGTCGGGGTCTTTTACGACGTTGCCTTTCGCATCGATTACGGGATTGCCTTCTTCGTCAAGCAATGCGCCGTCCGCGTCCTCTCCGTGAAACGCGCAAAAACCGCCGACGGGAAACGGCCTCAATGCAAAGACTTCTCCCGTTTTCTTGCTTTTGCGTTTGAAAATTGCAGGACCGAAACCGATAGAAAACTCGTCTATCTTGAATCCGAGCAATTTACCTGCGGTATAATGTCCCAATTCGTGTATAACAATCATCGCCATAAGTGCCAAAAGCGCGACTATGACGTATCCGATATATGTGAACACTTCGGCGGCTGTAACCGCAATAATGCTTACCAACTTATTTTGCTCCTATCATAGAATAAGTATATTTTCTTGCTTGCTCGTCTATGCCGATAATATCTTCGAGTTCGACGTCTCCGACCTTTTTGAACTTATTAAGCACCTTTGCCAAAGTGTTTGCAATGTCGTTATACTTGATTTTGCCTTTCAAAAATTCCTCGACAAGCACTTCGTCGCAGGCTGAAACAGCAATGCACGCGCCTTCTCCTGCCTCTGCCGCGTCCATTGCGATTTTCAGGCACGGGAAACGGTCGAAATCGGGCGCGGAGAACGTAAGCATACCTGTTTTAATCAAATCGAGCGGCGCAACAGAATTGACTGCGTGTTCGGGATAAAACAACGCCGTATCGATTGACAAACGCATATCGGGTGTGGATAACAGGGCTTTCATTCCGCAATCGGAAAATTCTACGAGAGAATGAATCACGCTTTCTCTGTGCATAACCACTTTTACGTCTTTTGCTTTGACGTCGAAAAGTCGCATCGCTTCGATAACTTCCAAGCCTTTATTAAATAAAGTTGCCGAGTCGATTGTGACCTTTTTGCCCATATTCCATACGGGATGTTTGAGCGCGTCCTCGGCTTTGACTTTGGAAAGTTGGCTTATCGGCAAATCTCTCAACGCTCCGCCGCTTGCGGTCAGAACGAGACTTTTGACGTATTTCTTCTCCTCGCCTCTCAAGCAAGCAAATATTGCCGAATGCTCGGTGTCGAGCGGCAGAATTTTTCCGCCGTATTTCTTCTCGAGAGCTTTGAGATGTCTGCCTGCACAAACGATTGTCTCCTTGTTCGCAATGGCAAGCGTGCCGCCTCTTTTGAGCGTCGCAACCGCTGCCCAAAGTCCAGCAATGCCCGTAACCGCCAAAACGACTATATCCGACTTGATTGCCGCAAGTTCCTCGAGCGAAGTGAGACATTTGGAAGTTTTTTCGTCCTCCAAAAAATCAAAAAGCGAGCTTTGCACCTCGACTGCGCCCGACGGAAAATAGTAATGCGTGGGATTGTACTTTTCAATCTGCTCTCTTAAGAGCGATTCGTTCGTATAAGCCGAAAGCCCGACGACTTTGAATGCGTCGGGATGTTCTGATATGGTAGCAAGCACTTGTCGTCCGACAGAGCCTGTACTGCCTAAAATCGTAATAGTTTTCATTTTATCCTTATAGACTTGCGCGCCGCATAGGCAGAGATTTGAAGTCTTTTGCAAGCCCATATATAAACATTTTGTACCGCTTTTGTTAAATCTCGATTAAATCAAGCGCGATATATACACGAAAATGCCACGAGCAGAACGACGAGGCAATACATAACGCTGTCGATTCTGTCCATAAATCCGCCGTGTCCGGGGAAAATTTTGCCGTAATCTTTTATGCCGATTGCACGCTTAATGCGAGACGCGGCAAGGTCGCCGAGTTCACTCAATGCGCCGCATACAAGTCCGATTGCAAGATATATGAGCGCACTTTTCCATTCCCAGCCAGTCTCGGTATGAGGTATAAACGCTCTGTATCCGCATTGCTCTATAAACGCGGGATATTTGCCTGCACAAAGCTCGAATACCACCCAGAACAATATGGAAATAACCATACCTCCGACAAGACCGCCGACGCCGCCTGCAATCGTTTTCTTTGGGCTGATTTTAGGGCAAAGTTTCTTGCCGCCTATCATCGAGCCGAACCAATACGCAAAAGTATCGCTTCCGATTATCGGCACCAAAATGGCAAACAACACGGCAAACAATGCGCTGTATTTGTAACTGATAACCCAAGCCGTCATCAAAAACAGCATCGGATATACGAGTATGAATACGTTGGCAAGCAAATCTTTAAGCGAGCAGGCATTCGGCTCGTTCTCGAGCGTTTCTCCGTTTTCGAGCGCGTTTTCAAAGTCTTTTTTGCTGTGTTTTGCAGGTTTGAAAGTAAAAATCGTGAGCGCAAGCATACAACTTGCCAAAAACACGATAAGCAAACCTTGCACGCCGATACCGCCAAAACGTTGCGAGGTGTAAAACACGGGATAGGACGCAACGAGCATAAGAACGAGCGGCGCAACGAACATTTTGTAACCTGCGTCCTTGAAGCACTTGTACATCTCGTACACCGCACCTGCAAGAAACAGCAGAATCAGCATATCGATAAAAATCGGACTGACAAAATATCCGCAAACCATAAAGCCTGCGACAAGCACCAAAAGCACGATTGCTGTAAGCGTCCTCTTTAACATATCAACCTCTTTGCGCATTTTCAATGTTTTGCGCATTTCCAAACGTCAAAAAACAAGCAAAAAAACCCTGATTTTTTGCATATTTTTCAACGTAAATTACGTCATTTTCCGAATTTGCGATTGCGATTTTCAAATTCGGCAATTATATCGTCGACGTCGCTTTCCTGCATATCTGGCCACAATTTATCGAGAAAAATAAGCTCGGCATAAGCACTTTCGTACAACATAAAGTTGGACAAACGCTTTTCTCCGCCCGTGCGCACAACCGCGTCGAGAGGCGGCAAATGCGCGCTTGAAAGATGACTTTCAAAAGTATCTTCGACAAACTCGCCGTGGTCGTATGCGACTTTTGCGGCGTGGATAATATCCGCTCTGCCGCCGTAATTAAATGCTATATTCAGCCACATACCGTCGTTATCGGCGGTGTTTTGTTCAACGGTTTCAATGGAGTTTGCAAGAGAATCAGGCAAAGACGCAATGTCGCCCATATACGAAATCTTGTAATTGCCGTCATAAGACAGATTGAATTTCTGCACGACTTTTGCGATTGCGTCTATCTCGTCGAGCGGACGAGCATTGTTTTCCGTTGAAAAAGCATAGACGGAAACCGCCTCAACTCCGAGTTCGCTACATCTTTTTGCCACCTTATACAAGGCAACAAGACCGTGCGCGTATCCCTCGGAGCGTGGCATAGAGCGAGCTTGCGCCCACCTGCCGTTTCCGTCCATAATAAAACCTATATGTTTCGGTATCATCAGATTGAAAGAATCTCTTGCTCTTTTTCCTTGAAAAGTTTGTCTACTTCTTCGGTTTTCTTTGCAAGATTCTTATCGATGTCCTCCGTGAAGTTTCTCAAATCATCCTCGGTAATCGTGGATGCTTTTTGAATCTTCTTGAGTTCGTCGATAGCGTCTCTGCGAGCGTTGCGCATAACGATTTTTGCTTCTTCGACAAGGTTTTTGGCTTCTTTGACGGTTGAACGTCTGCGCTCCTCCGTAAGCTCGGGGAATACGAGACGAATAACTTGACCGTCGTTGTTGGGATTGATGCCGATATTTGCGGCAAGAATCGCTCTTTCGATGCTCTTGAGTTGCGATTTATCCCAAGGCGCAATGACCAAAAGTCTTGCTTCGGGAACGGAAATGTTTGCCATATTGTTTATCGGCGTAGGCGTTCCGTAATAATCTGCCACGACTTTGTCGAGGATGTGCGGATTTGCTCTGCCTGCGCGAATGCTGCGCAATTCCGAAATATAATTCTGCATTGTTTTGTCGATTTTTTCATTCATATCGTCAAAAATCAAATCGACTTCGTCAATACCGTATGCCATAAAAGACCTCCGAATTTTGAATATATAGATATTATATCAAATGATAAACTATATTGCAAGAAGAAATATCAACGGCAAAACCGTGTTTTTGCATCCGTTTTTGCAGTATATGAGAAAAGCCACACGAGGTGGCTTTTCAAAATTTAACGCTAAAGCGTTATGCAAGTTTCACATAAATGGTAACCGAACCGTAATGTCTTGCTCCGTTTTCGTCTGTCGTATACGTCACGTTGCAGTCTGTAAAATCAAATTCCTGCGTCATCTCCGCATCGGAATAAAACTTAACGTTATTCGGATTTTCCAAAACTTTCATCGTAGCTCTGCTATAATATGTGTTTTTATCGACTTTTCCGTTCAACAGATAAAAATCATTCGTTTTACCGTCAACGACGTAGCTGACTTTGAATCCACCGTCAGGCAAAGCCACTCTATAGCAGTACAACGTAACGTCCTTGTCGATAACGTCGTTGGCTTTTACAATCTGCGTATATTCGGCGTCATAATAATACCAACTGCTCCACATACCGTCGGGAGGCAAAACATCTCCGGATTTCAATGCGTTTTCCGCATCTTTTCCACTCTCGACTTTTATAGTTTGTGTCGTTTGTCCGTTTCTGACAACGGTAACAGTGACTTCGTCTTTCGGCTCCTCATTATCGCCGCAAGCAACAAAACACGCAAGAGCAACGATGAGTACGAGAACCGCACAAATCATAAGTTTGACTTTTTTATTCATAGTAAATCCTCCTTACTATCTCTTGAATCCATAATATCATATTGCAAAACGAAACAAAAGTATCAATTTTTTGAGACAAAAAAAGCGGTTTGATAACTTAAACTTCGATAAATCGATGAAGAACAAGAAAGAGTCGTCCGAGTGGCAACCCTAATTTATTGAGCGTAAATGAGTTGGCTATCGAGCGATTTTGCCGAAGTTATTTGCGACTTAGTGCGTTTGAAAAACTGCGATATTCTGATGAAAAAATAAATATAGCGATTAGATACTTAAACTGCGATATTTTGAGAAAAATAAAATATTAAATATAGTGGTTAGATACTTAAACTGCGATAAATCGATGAAGAACAAGAAAGAGCCACCCAAAAGGCAACCCTAATTTACTATGCGTAAATGAGTTGACAATCGGGTGACTCTGCCGAAGTAATTCGCGATTTAGCGCATTTGAAAACTGCGATATTTAGATGAAAAGCGCGAAAAAACCCCTTGAGCAACAACCCTAACGTACTAATGTGTACGTGAGTTGGTGAACAAGGGGTTTTGACAATGCTATTCGCTAAATAGCGCAGCTTAAGAGATAATTGTGCCGACGTTTTCGCCACACACAGCCTTAACCATACTCCCTTCCTGCATAAGAGCAAAGGTTACTACGGGAATATTGTTGTCCATACACATTGTAATGGCTGTCGTATCCATAGCTTTGAGACCGAGAGAAATGACTTGCATATACGAGATATGGTCAAATTTCTTTGCGTCTTTGTTCTTTTTGGGGTCGCAATCGTATATACCGTCGACGTTCTTTGCGCAAAGCAATGCGTCTGCGCCTATTTCGCAAGCACGGAGTGCCGCACCCGTGTCTGTCGAGAAATACGGATTGCCAGTTCCGCAAGCAAAAATCACGATTCTGCCCTTTTCAAAGTGGCGGATTGCCTTGCGCAGAATATACGGTTCGGCAACTTTCGTGATAGTGAGCGCAGTCTGCACTCTGACGGGGACACCGTGTTCTTCGAGTTTGTCCTGAAGCGCAAGAGCATTCATAACCGTTGCAAGCATACCCATATAATCGGCGGTTGCACGGTTCATTTTGTCTGCGGCTTGCAAACCTCTCCAGAAGTTGCCTCCGCCGATGACGATACCGACGTCGACGCCGAGGTCCTTGACCGCGACGATTTGTCTGCATACGAATTCAAGTTTTTCATTGTCGATTCCCGCGCCGTTTTCTTTTGCGAGGGCTTCGCCAGAAATCTTGATTATCACTCTTTTATACTTCACGGACGGGTCTACCGTCTTTTGGATTGTTTCGCTCATTTCAAACTCCTTTTAGAGCATCTAACGCACTATTTTTGCAAAATAATTGCACAAATCGCAGTACGTCCGATTGATTTTATTCCGAAAAAACGTTCAAAAAAAGGAATGGAAAGCCATTCCTTTTTCGATTGATTATTTTGCCAAGTGAGCTTGAGCCATAACTTCGCCGACGAAGTCGTCTTCTCTCTTTTGCAAACCTTCGCCCATTGCGTAACGAGTGAAACGAATGATTTTCACGTCGCCGTTTTGTTTGAGGTATTGAGAAATGGTCAAATCGCCGTTCTTAACGAAAACTTGTTCGTTGAGGCAAACGTCTTTGTAGAATTTGTTGATTCTGCCGACGAGCATCTTTTCGATGATTGCTTCGGGCTTTTTGCTGTCCTCGTTGAGAGCTTGAGCCTTGAGAATTTCTTTCTCGTGGTCAACTTCGGATTGAGGAACTTCTTCTCTGCAAACGTATTGTGCGTTTGCCGCTGCGATTTGAAGTGCGACGTCGTGTACGACTTCTGCGCTTGCGCCGTTCGTAGCCTCGACCATAACGCCGATTTTGCCGCCCATATGGATGTATGTATCAACGACGGAATCGTTTGCTTCATAAACCGTGAAACGACGGATGGAGAGTTTTTCGCCCATCTTCATAACGTACTCGTTGGTAACGTCTTGCATTGCCGCAACAACGTCTGCGACGGTTGCGTCGGAATTGTCGAGAACGTAGTCTGCAACTTTTGCGACGTACTCTTTGAATACGGGACCGCCTGCGACAAAGTCAGATTCGCAGTTGACTTCCAAAAGTACGGATTTGCCGTTCTTGGATGCTGCGTAAACGATGCCTTCCGCTGCGATACGAGCTTCTTTCTTAGCTGCGGTTGCCATACCTTTTTCTCTCAAGAAATCGATAGCGGCTTCCATATCGCCGTCAGTTGCCACGAGAGCTTTTTTGCAGTCCATCATACCGACACCGGTACGTTGGCGAAGTTCCATAACGTCTTTGCTTGTGAATGCCATATATTTTCTCCTATTATTTGTTTTGAAACCGCACGCAAGTGTTGGTTGCGTGCGGATAAATTCGATTATTCTTGTGCTTCTTTTTCTGCGATTGCTTTTTCAAGAGCTTCTTCGGGAGTGAGAGCTTTTTCTTCCACTACTTCTGCTTTGACTTCTTCGACAACCGGTGCTTCTTCCTTAGCTTCTTCGGCTACGGGAGCTGCGTGCAAAGATTCGCCTTGTTTTGCTTCGATAACGGCGTCTGCCATCAAAGACGCAAAGAGTTGGATTGCGCGGATAGCGTCGTCGTTGCCGGGGATAACGTAATCGACGAGGTCGGGGTCGCAGTTGGTATCTACTACTGCAACAATCGGGATATTGAGCTTGCGAGCTTCTCTTACTGCGTTTTCTTCTTTCTTGAGGTCAACTACAAACAAGCAACCGGGCAAAGTGCGCATATTCTTGATACCGCCGAGGTTCTTCTCGAGGTCGTCACGTTCTTTCTTGAGGTGTGCGACTTCTTTCTTGGGGAGAAGTTCGAACTCGCCGATAAGTTCCATTTGATTGATTTTGTTCAAACGGTCGATTCTCGTGCGGATAGTCTTGAAGTTGGTAAGCGTGCCGCCGAGCCATCTTTGGTTGATGTAGAACATATCGCAACGTTCTGCCTCTTGTTTGATAGCGTCTTGAGCTTGTTTCTTCGTGCCGACGAAAAGAACGGATTTGCCCTCTGCTGCAACACTCTTTACAAAGTTGTAAGCGGCTTCGACGTGGTCGACGGAAATTTGAAGGTCGATGATGTGAATGTCGTTTCTAGTTGCATAGATGTACTTGCCCATTTTCGGGTTCCAACGCTTGGTTTGGTGTCCGAAGTGTACGCCTGCTTCGAGCAGGGCTTTCATTGTTGTTACGGCCATTTTTATGGTCCTCCTATTGTTTTTTACCTCTCGCAGACTCGACGTCCGAACCTCCGATGGAACAGAACGGACTCCTCTACGATGCAGGGTCGATTGGAATTATATTATATATAAAATATTTTTGCAAATAAATTTCGGGTGTTTTTGAGGAATTTTTTCAAATTTTTCCGATTATTTTTGAATTTTTCCCCTCTAACAATCAAATTCCGTATATAAGTACACCCAAAACGAAGTGCGTCGCAACTCCTCTAAATACAATAACCCCCTCTTTCCGGACACGCCGGTATTTCTCCCACCACTCGTACAAGGACAATTCTCTACAACATTATCCGTCGCTCGTGGGGGCGACTCAACGCGATTGACGCAAAGCGTAACAATCGCTATTCCGTCGCTTCGCTCCTTACGGCACTCACATAGAAAGGGATATTTCTCTCATTATACCACCGTCCTTTGTGTGACTGCTACGCAACAACACGTCACAGTCGGACGGTACTAATCGTCGAGTTCGGCACTCAAAGGCTCGCCGCCCTGCGGCTCGTGTTACATCTTTGAAATAAATAAATGCAAAAGACACGCTATTTTGCGTGTCTTTTGAAAAACTAAACGTGATTGTCTTATTTGCAGTTGTGATTGCAATTCGGACGGCTCTGCCAAAGTTAAGCGCGATTTAGCGCGGTCTTAGTGATGGCAGCAAGAGCAATCGTCATCACAACAATCGCAACCGCCCTCCATCTTTTCGACTTCTGCCATAAATTCGTCGAAAACGCGTTGAAGCAATGCTTCGTCCTCGATTGCCATAAAGACGTCGTTGCCGTCCTCGTTTTCGCCGATTTCGTAAATAAGGACCTCGTCCTCGTCGATGTCGTCGAGTTTCTCCACGGGTTTCATAACGATAAACCATCTGTTGTCAACGTCGAGCGTTGCGAGATGATAGAAATCTTCGTCTTTGTCTGTTTCTTCGTTGTAAAGAGTGATGATGTCGTCATCTTCTTGCATATTGTTTTGGTCATCAAAAAAATCTGCCATTGTAGTTCTCCTTTGGACGCTGTGCGTCTTGATACATTGATATTAACATATTTTGCGCAATTTGCAAGCAAAATATCTTTGGCTGTCTAATTTAATCGCATTTTAATATCTGCTATGCGAATCGAGATAAGATTGCAAAATAATGGTTGCGGCAACCTTATCTATGACTTTTTTGCGTTTTTCGCGGCGAACATCGGCGTCTATGAGCATTCTTTCCGCCGATACCGTCGTCAAACGCTCGTCCTGATAGTACACGGGAAGTCCGCTTGCCTCTGCAAGCAAATCTCCGAATTCGCGGGTAACGACCGCCCTGTCCCCCTCCGTTCCGTCCATATTTTTAGGAAAACCGAGAACGAAAGCGTCCGCGTCCTCTTTTTTGGCATAATCGCAAAAATACGCTATGTCGGCGTTCATATCGCCTTTTTTGCGAACGTAAGTTTCGCGAGGGTTGGCGGTAATACCGAGCAAATCGCTTACGGCAACTCCGATTCGTACGTCTCCGACGTCAAGTGCAATTTTGTGTTTTTGAATCATTTCATCAGTCCTCTACGGTTATATTGTGTTCTCGCGCGTCTTTCGGTTTTGTTGAGTCCTATCAACGCGTAATACTCCTCGCCTTTGCTTCTTATAACGCACAATCCGACGACGAAAATCACAGCAGATATTCCTGTCGCGACTGCCCAGAATATCGCTTTGATAGCGATTTCTCCGAGTACGCCGGCAAACACCGAAAGCAGTATTCCGAGCAAAAACAGAGCCGCTGCGGGAACGATTGCCAAAAACGCGGATAAAATCTGATAGTAGTTGCCGCGGCTTGCGTTGCGAAGTTCGGATACGTCCTCCCAATGTTGATTGCCTTTCTTCATATCGAAAAGCACGTTCAGGCAGTTGATGCCGACCACCATCAGCATAGAGTCGATACCGATAAACAGCGTCGATACGATGTCTATCTTGTACAAAAGCAATGCGATAAGCATTATCGGTACCATTATAACAGCAGGAACGATTGTTGCAAGCAAAACTTTGGATTTTATGCTGTCGATAGGCTTAATCGGCAAAGATTTCATTGCGAAAAACGTCTTTCCATCTCTCGTATACGCCAAAGACGCTATGAGATTTGCTCCTGCAAGGAATATCATCGAATACATCACTACGAAACCAATCCCCATCATTTCGAGCGTAAGCGAATTCATTGCTTCTCCGTTTTCGGACTTGAAACCCGTGATAAAATACATCACGACGATGAAAATCGGTGCCATAAGCGTATTTGCAAACGAGGTCATTGCAAGCGAGCTGTTGCGGATTATCGATTTGAAATCCTTTTTGACGAGCGACATAACGACGCTATCCTGTTTGAGCGTCGTTTTGTTGGACGCGGTTTGAGCGGCGGTTTCGTTCTTCCTGATGTTGATACGTTTATAGAACGCAAGCGCAAGAAGAAGCATAACGACAATCATACCGACGATACAGGCGGCGGAAATTCCGAAATTCTTGCCTGCGTTTATGCCGTAACAGAAATCAACGAGGACTTTGTCGGGATATATCGCTCTGGCGACTCCGTACAACGACGCAAGCGCGCCTTGCGAAATCTCCACGTCTCCCTCTTGACCGAAACCCGTGGTGTTCATATAATACACGACCACCATATACGCGCACATCAAGATAACGTAAAACAGAATCGTTATCACGCTTTTAAGCGTGGGTTTACCTTTGAAATACGAACCGAGCCACGCTACGGGCATCGAAAATAACACGGCAACGAATAACGGAAGCACGGGCGCGCACAGCGCAACCAACAAAATTAGCGGATACGCACCGTAAAACATCGTGTGATTTGCAACGTTAAACGTTATCGTAACGACGTACGCTATGGGCAAAAACACGATAGCCGCCAGTTTGAGCGAATTGACGTAAACAAGCGCAAATTTGGCAAAGAATACGCCCGTCGGTTTTATCGGCAAAGTCTGCAAAAACGGCGTGTCCTTTGCGTCGTACAGCGTTGAAAACATCGACGCCATAGATAAGAAAAGCACCAACATCTGCGTTGCGAACAGTACCGAAGTCAAAAGTGCGGACAAATCGGCAATACTTTTTAGCGACAACGCCAAAAACGCCATCATTATCGCAATCATAATTACCAGCGGAGACATCGACAAAATCGCGGCAAGACTCTTGGATATTCTTTTCTTACCGTCTTTTTCCGCATTCGTCGGCGCGGTGGCGTTGCGATACAACGTCTTGAATAATAACAAAGATTTGTTCATATCGTCACTCCGCCATTTCGTTTGACACGCTACGCGTGTCGTCGGTAAGTTTGAGGAAAAGTTCCTCGAGCGATTTATCCTTGTTGCGCTCTTTGAGTTCGTCAATCTTGCAACAGGTTATAAGATGTCCGTCGTCGATTATCCCCACTCTGTCGCACACTTTTTCGACAACTTCGAGAACGTGCGAGGAGAAAAACACGCTGTTTCCCTTATCCGCGTGTTCGCGCATAAGTTGTTTTAGGTTATAAGCCGAGCGAGGGTCGAGTCCCGTCATAGGTTCGTCAAGCACCCAAAGTTTCGGCTCGTGTATCAATGCGCCGATTATGTTGAGTTTTTGTTTCATTCCGTGCGAATATGTAGAAATCTGTTTCTTTACCGCGTCCTGCAAGGAAAAAAGTTCGGCGTATTTTTCCAGTCTTTCCTGCCTTTGTGCCGTAGGCACATCGAAAACGTCGCAGATAAAATTGATATATTCCACTCCCGTCAAACCCTCGTACATAACGTGGTCGTCGCTGACGTAGCCGAGAATTTTCTTTGCCTCGATAGGATTTTGTTTGATGTCGATTCCGTCAAGGCACACCGAGCCGTCCTCGAAGTCGATAATACCCGTTATCGATTTAATCGTCGTAGATTTACCTGCGCCGTTAGGACCGATAAAACCGAAAATTTCTCCGTCTCCGACCGTCAACGTAAGATTGTCGACTGACGGTTTGGCGTTTCCGCCGTAAGTTTTTGTTAAATTGCGTATTTGAAGCATTTTTTGTTATTCCTTTTATTTTGTCGATTATATGTCGTTTGAATACAAAGTATTCAACGCAGTTGAAATTTAATTTGCTCTATTATACCGATTCTGTCAATCCGAGCCTCGCTTTTAGGCCGTTGAACACGTCGGACAACATTTCCGTCACGCTGTCTTCGTCCCATTCGATGTATTTGGTAACAATCATAGTCGCGAAGCCGTGAACAAATACCCACATTTCGGTTTGCAGGCGCATTGCCGTTTCCACCGAGCAGGAAAATGTCTTTGTAAGCAAATTTATCGCGCTTTTCAACGCCATACTGTTTTGCGTTTTTATGCCGTTTTCCTCCATAAACAGCATTTTGAAAAACTGCGGATAATCCCTTGCAAACCCGATATAGGACATTCCGATAGCCATATACGGCAAATATTTGTCCGATTTCGAGTTTTCTGCCATATATTCTTCGTACCTTTGAGATACGGTAGTCAAAATATCCGCTTTCAAATCGTCCATAGTTGCGTAATTGTAAAAAACGGGCTGAATCGAACAACCGAGTCTGTTCGCAACGGCTCTGACGTTCAAACTCTCTCCCTCGAGAATCATTTGAACTCCCGCATTTTTTATCATCTCTTTGGAGATTGTGGCTTTTCTTGGCATAATTGCCTCCGTTTGTTTTGTATCACTTGATATTATATCGTTTGATATGCGTTTTGTCAACCACTAAATAGTGAGATTTATGCAAACAAGCCGCGAAATCGCGACTTGTTTATAAAAATTTTATCATATCTTCAAAATACAATAACTTCAATTCTTTTCCTATTTATTTTAATACAATTTCCCCCTTCCTCAGGTGTTTCCCCTATTCCGTTCCCCCTCTGCGCTGTGCTTGAGGGAACCCACGGAACCGCTCCGCGGGGGGACACACTCGGTACTCGGATAAATAGGTATCGTTCACTTGTTATGTCACGCGCTTTGTGCGCCGCTACGCAACAGAATGGCGCAGTCGCTTGTACTATTCGTCAAGCTCGGCGTTCGATTTGCTCGCCGCCTTGCGGCTCGAAACTTCGAATAAGCACATTCAGTTAATAAGCATCACTTTCTCTTTGATTGCCGTTCTTTTATAGTTTTTTCAAAGCCGTTTTCCGTCGGTTCATAGAATACCGCATCTTTTATCTCGTCGGGAAGATACTGTTGCTTTACCCAACCGCCGTAGGAATGCGGGTATTTGTATCCGCTCACTTTTTCGTCTACGCCCTTATAATTCGGGTCACGCAAATAAAGCGGTACAGTCTCTCTTTTTATAGTTTTTACTGCGTTTTCCGCGCCTCCGATAGCCTCGACGACCTTATTTGACTTGGGTGCTTCCGAAACATAGATAATGCCTTCTGCAAGCGGAATTTTGCCCTCGGGCAGACCTATTCTTTCAAATGCCTGCACGCACGACGTTGCCACGACGATTGCGTTTGGGTCGGCAAGTCCGACGTCCTCGCAAGCGTGAATCATAATTCTGCGCCCTATCAGCATCGGGTCGCAACCTGCTTCGATAAGCCTTTCCGCCCAGTAAAGCGCGGCGTTGCTGTCGCTTCCCCTCATACTCTTGATAAACGCCGAAATCATATCGTAATACATATCTTCGGTCATACTCAAGGCTTTTTGCTGTATTGACTGTTCCGCTTCCTCTTTGCCGATACGAATTACGCCGTCCTGACTCGGATGCGTGGTAAGCGCGGCAAGTTCCAACGCGTTGAGAGCCGTACGCAAATCTCCGCCGCTTGCCCAAGCAAGATGCGACAACGCCTCGTCGCTAAGCTCGAGATTCATATTGCCGAGCCCCCTTTCCTTATCCTCTACCGCTCTTTTCAGTCCTTTTTTGACGTCGTCCTCGGTAAGTCTGGAAAAATTGAATATACGGCATCTCGAAACGATAGCTCTCGTCATCGAAACGTACGGATTTTCTGTCGTAGAGCCGATAAATATGATATATCCTTGTTCTATTGCTTGCAAAACGCTGTCGCTTTGCGCCTTGTTCCATCTATGGCACTCGTCAAGCAGTAAATATGTGCGCTTGCCGTACATACGGAGCAAATCTCTTGCTTCGTCTATAACCTTTTTTGCGTCGGCTACACCGCTCGTAACGGCGTTGAGTTTGACGAAATTTGCGTTGGTATTTTCCGCAATGATATTTGCAAGAGTGGTTTTTCCCGTCCCCGGAGGTCCGAAAAAGATGCAACTGCCGAGTTTGTCGGCAGAAATAGCCCTTCTCAAAAGCGAGCCTTGTCCGACGATTTTGCCCTGCCCCAAAAACTCGTCGAGAGTGCGCGGACGCATTCTTTCGGCAAGCGGAGCCATAGTTTTTACGTTGTCTTGATAATCGAATAAATCCATACGAAGATTATAACAATCACTCGCGAATTTGTAAAGACGAAGAAGTATTATTCATATAATAAAACGTGCGGAAACGAAGCAAACTGGCGTATATGAAACCGAAACTGTTCAGAGCAATAATCGCTATAACGGGATTTATTGCCGTTTTCATATTCTGCACGGTGTACTTCAGGGCAAATATCGTGCCTACGGTTATGGACAGTTCCGTGGCGCAGATGCGCGCGATAACCACGAACGCAGTCAATATTGCCGCAACGAGCGTCCTCGGAGACGGCTTAACCTACGACCAGTTATTTGAAATCGAAAAAGACAAAGACGGCAAAATCGCAATGATTAAAGCCAATTCCCCTCAAATAAATAAAATCGCTCGAGAAATCGCAAATCTTGCGCAAGCAAATCTCGACGGATTAGGCACGCAGGAGATACAGATTCCTGCGGGTACGTTTACGGGACTTGCGCTATTGATGGGCTTCGGCCCCGACGTAACGATAAAAATAACGCCTATAGGCACTGCAACGTGCGACTTTGTGTCATATTTTCAGTCCGCAGGCATAAATCAGACTTTGCACAAAATTTACATAGACGTTTATGCGGACGTAAGCATCGTTACGCCTATCGACCAACCCACGATTCAGGTAAAAGCCGAAGTCCTCGTGTGCGAAAATATGATTGTCGGCGAAATCCCCGACACCTTTTTGAATATGAAAAGTATAAATGAAATGCTTTCTTTGTAAACGGAATTTACTCGTCTAAGGTATTCTTATATACGCACTCTGCCATTTCGAAGCGTACTTATTAGCTGGATGTACTTATTCGGAGCTTCGAGCCGCAACGGCGGCGAGCCTTTGAGTGCCGAACTTGCGTCACACACAAGGCGTTTAGCCATAATTGCCACAAGTGTCAATTATTTGCCTTTTGCCTTGGTGTTCCTCTTTCCCTTCACGCAAAAGACTGCGCTCTCATCTTTACATCAAACGTCAATTCGCTTGTCTTTTGTGTGTGGGAGCCTTGTGGGTGTAGTACAAGTGAGCAAACGAGTGTTGTTCTTTCGTTTGCGAACGAGTGACATAACGAGTGACATAACAAGTGAAAGATACCTATCTATGTGAGTGCCGAATGTCGCCCCCACGAGCGACAGACAATGTTGTAGAGAGTTGTCCTTATTCGAGTGGTGGGAGAAATACCGGCGTGTCCGGAAAGAGGGGGTTGTTGTATTTAGAGGAGTTACGACGATATTCCATTTATATTTTTTTGGTTCTTGAACGCGAAATAAGCCCGAATACAAAACCGCAGACGATAACCGTGGTAAGTCCCGCTGATACGGCGGACATTCCGCCCGTTATCGCACCCAAAAAACCGTCCTTTTGTACGCCTTCGAGCGCGCCTTTGGCAAGATTCGAGCCAAACCCCATAATCGGAATCGTCACGCCCGAGCCTGCAAATTCTTTCATAGGCTCAAACGCGCCGCACACTTCGAGTACAACGCCTATGAGCATATACGTTACGAGTATGCGCGCGGAGGACATCTTTGTTTTATTGATTAAGATTTGACCGAGCATACACACAAGTCCGCCCACGGCAAACACTTTGAGATAATCGAGAAATATATCCATAAATCACCATTTTCCTTTCAATCCGAAAGCAAGTTTTCTATTTCGAGAGTAACGGCGTGCGCTATCCCGGGGATTGTTTCTTTCTGAAGCGGAGTATCTTTATTGAGCAATGCGCCCGTCGGCACAATCAACACTCTTTTCAATTCTCCTCTCTGCATTTTCTTGAGAATGTAACCGTTAAACGCCGTATTTACGCATCCTGCTCCCGAACCGCCCTGATAGGTCTTTTGTTCGGGCGTAAAATAACTTGCGCCGCAATCGACGTAATAATTCGGCAGAGTTATCCCCTCTTTCGACAGCAAATATTCGAGCGTTTGCTTGCCGAAACGCCCCAAATCTCCCGTAAAAATGCCGTCGTAATAATCGAGAGAACGTCCGCTCTCTTTGAAATGCGTAAGAATGGTTTCGCAGGCGGCAGGAGCCATTGCCGCACCCATATTCGCTTCGTCGTCGATGCCGAGGTCCACGACGCGTCCGAGCGTTCCGCCCGTAACTTTGACGCAATATGCGTTCGGTTTGAGATAGTCGTTATATTCTTTTTCAAAGTTATCCTCGATAATATTCGACTTTTCGAGGTTGATAACTTTCTTTTGCTTTTCTATGCTTTTTTTGTATTTCTTGAGCGTTTTTTCGTCGATATTCATTCCCTCGTCGATAGCGATAATATCGTCCTGATACACTCTCTCGTTCATAAGTCGAGGCTTTTCGTCGCCGAGTATCGTGCAACCTGCGCCCGTAACCGTCCATTGCGCCGTCGGAGTGCGTTGATTGCCGAGTTCGAGCGGAAAGCGATATTGTCTCTCCGCAGATGCAAAATGGCTCGACGTGGAACAAGAAACGTTGTGCGCGTAACCGCCAGATATGAGCATCGCTCCCACGATAAGACTTTCGCTGAAAGTAGAGCAAGCGTTGTACAATCCCAAAAAAGCGGACGGAAAATTGCGCGCGGCAAGGCTCGTTGCCGAAAGTTCGTTGAGCAAATCTCCGCCAATCATTATGTCGATGTCGTCTCTCGTTAATCCTGCTTTTTTGATTGCTCCGCTCACGGCGTCTCTTTGCATCTTACTTTCGCATTTCTCATAAGATTTTTCGCACCACAGGTCGTTGTGAAGCACGATGTCGAAACAGTTGCCGAAATTGCCGTCTCCTTCTTTTGGTCCTACGATTGTAAAACCGCTTTTGATATATACGGGTTTTGATATTTCAAACGTACGCATAGCCACCTCACATAACGAAATATCCGATGAAGCCCACAACGAAACTTGCCACTACGCCGAATACGATAATAGGCCCTGCGATTACGAACATTTTTGCGCAAACGCCGAAGAATACGCCCTCTCTGTTGTATTCCATAGCAGGAGACACGACGGAATTTGCAAACCCCGTTATAGGAATGATTGAGCCGCCTCCCGCCCATCTTCCGAGCTTGTCGTACAATCCTAATGCCGTAAGCAAACTTCCGAGGAAAATCATTACGCAACTTTCCCAAATCGCAACGTCTTTTTTGCTCATATCCTCAAAAATCAACTTAATTATGTCTCCTATTCCCTCGCCGATACAGCAGATAATTCCGCCGACGACGAATGCGCTTAAAAGCGTGCGGAACATCGGAGATTTCGGGGAATTTTGTTTTACGTACTTTTGATATTCTGTTCTGTCAATCATTGCTTTTCCCTTTTTCGTCTTTTTTCTCTGCAACGTCGAAAAGAGGATTGCCTTTAATCCCCTCGTCGTTCGGTTTTTCCTTGAAATAAACCTCTTTATCTTCGATGTTTTTTGAAAAAAGTGCGTCCATACGGCATAATACTTGCCATTTGTCGCAACTTTTAATCACGATTGAAAAAGGTTATCGACCTGATACGCACAATTTTGGACAATAGAGTCAATCGTCCTCTCCGAGCCGTTCTTTGAGCGTTTTTATCACTTTGCCCTCGATTCTACTGACTTGCACCTGCGATACGCCGAGTTCCGCCGCGATTTCGCTTTGCGTTTTATCTCTGAAATACCGCAAAACGATGACTTTTCTCTCTCGCAGCGGCAATTCTTTGATAAAATCGCGCAACATTATCTTGTCCAAATCTTCGTCGGGAGAGTTCTCGCCCGCAATTTTGTCGGCAACTTGCGTGTCGTCGTCTCCCACGGGTTGCGACAGCGAAACGAGATACTGCGTTGCGTCCATCGCAAAAACGACTTCTTGCGGTTCCACGCCCAACTCGTTTGCGATTTGCTCGACGTCGGGTTCGGGTTTTCCCTCTTTTACGACTTCGTCGATATAGGCGTTTATTCTTCCCGCAAGGTTTTTCGTCCACCTCGACACCTTGATTGCTCCGTCGTCGCGTAAGAATCGCTTGATTTCTCCGCTTATCATAGGAACGGCGTAAGTGGAAAATCTGACGCCGTATTCAACGTCGAAATTTTGCACCGCTTTGACCAATCCCATTGCGCCCAACTGCATTAAATCGTCGTACTCGAGCCTGCCTTTGAAGCGTTTTACGACCGATTTTATCAAGGGGATGTTTTCTTCTATCAACTTTTCTTTGGCGTCGTCGTTACCTTCTCTCGCTTCGATTATAAGCGAGACGGTGGTTTGATGGTCTAACATCCTTTTATAACCTTTTTCATACGCACGCACGTTCCTTCTCCCAAAACGGACGTAACCGACATTTCATCCATAAACGTTTCGATTATGGTAAATCCCATTCCGCTACGCTCGTCGTCGTCGGGCGCGGTCGTGAAAAACGGCTCCATCGCTTCTTTGACGTCGGCAATGCCTTTGCCGAAGTCTCGCACGATTATTTCCACTTCTTTTTCGTTTCGCACTCTGCACTCGATTTGCACGACGCCCTCGTCAACGTCATAAGCGTGTACGACAACGTTCGTAACCGCTTCGCTCACGGCGGTTTTTATGTCGTTAATCTCCTCGAGCGTTGGCGCGCATTGCACGCAAAAACCTGCAACCGCATTTCTCGCAAAAGCCTCGTTCTGACTGACTGCGAGCAACTTCATATCAAAATAGTTCATACTCACTCCTTATTGCACTACAGGCACGAAACGATATATTCCGCTCGTGCTGAAAACTTTGTCTACGGGTTTTGACACTCCGCATAGCACCAATTCCGCTCTGACGGCTTTGAGCTTCTTGTATCTTCCGATAACGAAACCAAGTCCCGTACTGTCGATAAAAGTCACTCCGCTCATATCGAACGTCATCGTACGCAAACCGTTGCTTCTTTCGATAATCTCGTCTATGCGCTCGCGCACGCCTTTGACGCTATGCTCGTCCATCTCACCCGAAAACTTTATTACGACGTTTCCTTTGTCGGTTTTCAAATCGATATTCATATTGCCTCCGAAAATAAGAATAAACCGCACAAAGACAAAGAAAACGACGGGTTTTGGCACAAAATATCTATATGAAAAAAAATATGTCGAAAATTTCTCAAAATCTCTCGAAAAAATCATTGACAACCAAAAAAAATTATTGTATATTGTGAAAGTCGCAAACGAACGGCGATATAGCTTTCGGGGTGTAGCGCAGTTTGGCTAGCGCGTCTGATTTGGGTTCAGAAGGTCGGGAGTTCGAATCTCTTCACCCCGACCACAAGAACACATACCCACGATGATTCGGGCCTTTAGCTCAGTTGGTTAGAGCAGTCGGCTCATAACCGATCGGTCCGCGGTTCGAGTCCGTGAAGGCCCACCAAAAATATACACACATTTGGCCCGGTAGTACAGTTGGTTAGTACGCCAGCCTGTCACGCTGGAGGTCAGGGGTTCGAGCCCCCTCCGGGTCGCCAACATATATGTGGCAGTGACAACCGTCACTGCCATATATCTAAAATAAGGGTTTCATTCCCCTACAATATGCCTCGGTAGCTCAGGTGGTAGAGCAAGGGACTGAAAATCCCTGTGTCGGTGGTTCGAGTCCGCCCCGAGGCACCAACAACTGAATACGCTGGTGTAGCTCAATAGGCAGAGCAACTGATTTGTAATCAGTAGGTTGTTGGTTCGATTCCGATCACCAGCTCCATTATGGAGAGGTTCCCGAGTGGCCAAAGGGAGCAGACTGTAAATCTGTTGTCAGTGACTTCGGTGGTTCGAATCCACCCCTCTCCACCAGCAAGAAAGCACATCGCAAGATGTGCTTTTTTGTTTGTGTATTAGGTGGATTTAGGCTGTTTTCTCAAAAAACAGCCAACACGCGTTGCGTGTCGAACCACCTTTCGGTGCTGACCGCAAGCAAAGAGAGACGCAAGCGCGTAGCATTTGCGGAAATCGTGCGTAGCGGACATAGCAAACAAACAAAACACAAAGTGTCCGTGCATAGCACGGAGGTGCGACAGCACCGTTTGTTTGCGTAGACCCGTATAGACACATCGCCGCAGTTTCGCAAGATTGTCTGTTTGGTACGCCTTACGGCGTATGTAATTTGAAAAATCAAAGCATTTGCGGAAATCGCGCATAGTTGCCGAACTGATGAAAAATAAGAACGCCGAGTAGGCGTTCTTTTTATATATCAAAACTTAATTGACGGCGTTAGATGCTCTCTTTTTCTTGATTTTAGAATTTAAGATTTCCAGCATAACAATCATCAATACCGCAAAGACAAGCAAGTACAACGAATACAATCCGATGTTGACATACTGCGCAATTACGCCAAAGAGCGGCGGCATTGCGGTTATACCGATATAGGCAAATGCCATTTGTACGCCGATGACGGATTGCGAGTTGTCTTTTCCAAAGTTTGTAGGCGTTGAGTGTATAATCGCAGGATATATCGGTGCGCATCCGAGACCGATTATAATAAGTCCGACAAGAGACGGAACAGTAGTTTGAACAGGCAATGCAACAAGAAGAACGCCGACGAGAATTATTCCGCTACCGATGCGAATCAGCGTTTTATCCCCTATCTTGTCCGCAAATATGCCTGCAAGTCCTCTGCCGACTGTTATTCCGATATAGAAAAACGATGCGAATTTTGCCGCTACCGTTGGTTCCACGCCTCTGTACTGCACAAGGTAACTGGCCGCCCAAAGCCCTGTCGTTTGTTCCAAAGCGCAATATGAAAAGAAAGCAATCAACACAAGCCATACGCCTTTAATTTTGAATACCGAAAAGAAAATCCTTTTCTTTTCGGGTGCAAACTGCGTATCTTGAAGCACAGTTTGCGTGTTGCTTTGAATATTCTCGTTTTGCGGCAAGGTGTCGTAAACTTTTTTATACTCGAGGTCATCAAACTGCGAGATAGGTTGAAAACCGCTACCATTTTTGGCCTTTTTCCAAAGCGGAAGCGTAAACAAAAGCACCACCGTCAAAGCGATTTGAATATAGAATACGATTCTAAATCCGTTATTCCAGCCGAGACCGTTCGCAAGAGCAAAACTCATTATGTACGGACTTATTGCCGCTCCTACGCCCCAAAAGCAATGCAACCAGTTGAGGTGTTTTGCGTTGTAATTGAGCGCAACGTAGTTGTTGAGTGCGGCGTCCACCGCCCCTGCGCCTAGACCGTACGGAATCGCAAGCACGCAAAGTTGCCAATATGCCGTGGAAAATGAAAAGCCGAGCAATGCAAGCGCAGTCATACCAACGCTTATTGCAGTAACCAAGCCAGTTCCGAGTTTTTTGATAAGGAAATCCGAAAAAAGCGAGGAAATTACCGTTCCTGCCGAAATAATGATTGTTATTACCCCTGCCGACGCCACGGAAACGCTCAAATCGACGTGCATAACGGGCCACGCAGAACCTATCAGCGAGTCAGGCAAACCGAGGCTTATAAAGGAAAGATAGATGATTGCAAGCAATAGTCCGTACATTTTGAATTATCCCGTCGTTAATTGTGGCAATTCTACCACATTTGTTTGAGCGAATCAATATTTTGGACGACAAATGCGACAAAGAAAGTTTTATCCGCGGACATATATACCCTTGTATAAATTGATAATTTGTAAAAGTATCCTCAGATTTCGTTGTTGTATTGCGCTATATGTTGACGTTTTGCGCATAGTTTGCTAAAATATAGACACAAAATCACTCGAGGCTCGATATGGCAAACTATTTTAACGAAAGAGACAAACAACTTGCAAAGCGATTGAGAACTTTGCGAGACCAATTACCCGAGTTTTGCGAGGACTTTTTCGTCGGAATCGAACCCGTCACTTCTCCACTTACGAGATTGAATTATGCCTACGATTTGCGCATTTTCTTCGACTATTTGCTTAAAAACGTCCGTGCTTTCAGAAATTACGAGGACGTGTACGATTTTGAAGTAGACGACCTCAACAAAATCACGCTCGGCAATCTCGAGGCTTATGCGGAATACTTGTCATATTATACTTTCGAAGGCAAAGAGTTTACCAACGCCGAAAAAGGCAAGGCCAGAAAACTCTCCACTATCCGTTCTTTTTTCAAGTATTATTTCAATCACGACAGAATCCCGTCCAACGTCGCCGCCAAACTTTCTATGCCAAAACTGCACGATAAGGACATTATCAGGCTTGAAAAGCCCGAAGTCGAGCGCATTCTCGACGCCGCGGAAACGGGAAGCGGTATGAGCGAGCATCAACGCAAGATTCAGCGCAACACGAGAGCGAGAGATTACGCAATCGTATCCTTGCTCCTCGGCACGGGTATTCGTGTAAGCGAATGCGTGGGACTCAACCTGAGCGATATAGATTTTGACACCAACGCTTTTACGATTACGCGAAAAGGCGGCAATCAAGCCATTTTGTACTTCGGAGACGAAGTGCGCGACGCACTCCTCACTTATATCGATACCGAGCGAAAAGCTCTTGTAGACAGATGCCAAAAAATGAATACGGGAGACGTAGACGCGCTGTTTTTATCCTTGCAAGTAAAGCGTATTTGCGTGCGAGCGGTTGAAAACATCGTAAAAAAATATGCGCAAACCGCCGCTCCGCTCAAAAAAATATCTCCGCACAAACTGCGTAGCACTTACGGTACCAACCTATACCGAGCAACCGGAGACATCTACCTCGTAGCCGACGTATTGGGACACAGAGACGTCAATACCACCAAAAAACACTATGCGGCAATCGAGGAGGACCACAGAAAACTCGCCGCTCAGCTCGTAAAACTGCGCGACAACGACGACGATAACCGATAAAACCTTTATTTAAGCACCGACGGAATAATATTCCGTCGGTTTTTTAGTTTGAAATAGACAAAGTTCGCAGTTTTCTTTATATAAACTATTATCTAATATTGACTAATTTGTAATAGTTTGCTAAAATTATTCTATTAAATATCGGAGCAAACAGTATGGACATTTCTTCGGTCAACAGCGACCTCATACGCGGCAACGTCACGACAATCATTCTCGGTTGTCTATGGAATTGCGACAAGTACGGCTATGAGATTATGAAAGAAATCGAGGACAAAAGCAACTCGCAATACGTCCTCAAACAAGCCACCCTGTACAATCAGCTCAAACGCTTGGAAAAACAAGGGCTTGTTTCATCGTACGACGGCAACCCCGACGATACGGGCGGAGGCAAACGCAGGTATTATTCGCTTACAAACGAAGGCAGAGCGTATCTCAGAAAAGAAAAGAGCGAGTACGAGTATTCTCGTACGATTTTGGATAAGCTCGTTTCTGCGCAAGAATACGATTTTACCAATCCTATTCCCTTTGACGCAAGCGAACTGCGCCCCTACTCCAAACGCGACACCGAGGATAAGCCGAAAGTTGTCTACAAAGACAAAATCGTAGAAAAAGTCGTTGAAGTCGAAAAGAAAGTGTTCTTCGACCGCTACGGCAACGAAGTCAGCGCCGAAGAAGCGGACGCTCTCAAAGAGAAAGCACTTCAAGACGACGAACAGGCTCGACTTACCGAAGAACAACTCAAAAAATCCGAGCAAGACGCACGCCAAATGGACGAAAAACTTCGTCAATCCGAAGAAGAAGCGAGACTTAAAGACGAAAGATTGCGCCAAACCGAAGAACAACTGCGCAAGTCCGAGGAGGACCGCCAATTCGTAAAGTCTATGCTCCGCCAAATGGAAGAAGAAAAAATGCGCGCGGAAGAAGCCAAACGCCTTGCCGAGGAAGAAGAAAAGCGCAAAGCAGAGTTGGAACGTCAAAGACTCGAAGAAGAAGCCGAACGCAAGCGTCAAGAACAGGCAAAACCTGCGCAAACGCTTGAAGAAATGTTTGCAAAACTCGATGCGGAAAGCGAATACAATCGCAAAAACGACGCCGTTCAGGTGTATCACTTCAACAAAGCCGAACCCGAGGAACATACATACGTCAACGGCTACACCAATCAAACCGAACAAGTCGGCGGACGTCCGCAAACGTCGCTCAAAGACATTTTCAAACAACTCGACGAAAAAGAAGCGCAAATAGACGACAAACTTGCAAAAGAACAAGAGGAAAAAGCCGCCGCTCTTGCACAAGCGCAGGCGCAACAACCTCAAGTTCAGGAGCAAGTTTCCGCTCAAGAAGTCGCTCCGCAACCTGTCCCCTCTCAGGACCACTTTATGCCCTCTCAAATCGAGACTCGCAATCAGAGTTATTCCGCTCCTGGAGATAAAGGTCAGTTTATGACGTCGGCGGTTATAAATCGTCAGGAAGGCGGATTCGAATACGAAAAAGACGACGTAAACTATCGTGAGTTTTTCGTTTCGCTTGCCGACCAGAATCAGAAAGTCGAAGTACAGGAAGAAAAACCTCAACAAGACTACTCCGACAGCGACATTAAGACGAGATTATATGCAAAAGGGTTCAAAATTCGCCCGTATGACAGAGGCAACACGTCGGAGTATTACACGTTCAACTTCATTCAGTCAAATCGACTCAACAGAGACACTTTCCTCATCATTCTCGCGTTTTTCGCTGTTGAGGTTGCAATTATGTGGTTGTCGCTGTTCTCGAGAGTGAGCTATGCGTATTTCCTCCCCATTCTTCTCGTGGGATGCGCGCTTTGCCTCATACCGACAGTCATCTATATGCTCAATCCGACAAGGCGCAAACGAGCCAATTTCAACTTCAAACTATCGATACTCAACCGCACTATGTTGTTTATCGAATTGTCCGTCGTATGCATTCTCATCGGCTTTTTCGGACTCGGAGCAAACGTCAACGACGTAGATTTGATACTCTGCTCCATCGTATTGCCTATGGTGTTGCTTACCAACCTGCCGTTGAGTTCACTCATCTACTGGTTGTTGTATAGGACTCGTAAGTATCACACCGCATAGCAAAAACCGTCGCTGTGGCAACGACAACACGCACTTGTGCGCATTGTCGAGAGCCACGCTTGATTTATTGCTCTGCTACCGCACAATCGATACACGCTATCAGTTCAATCACGGATAAAAACTCCTGCAACAATTCCGCTATATCGCTTGCTTGGTATGTGCGGCTTGCGCCTTGATTGCCACGCTTACGCTCCACTCTGATTGTGCGCTGACAGCGCAAGCCTACGGCTTATATTTGCATAAATGCAAATGCAAAATCTTCCTTATGTCATTCCGAGGAGCGACGAATGTTGCGACGTGGGAATCAAGCGTAGCGAAAATTATATAAAAAAGAAGAAGTACAGATGTACTTCTTCGTGGCAGGGGAGACGCGATTCGAACACGCAACCAACGGTTTTGGAGACCGTTGCTCTACCGTTGAGCCACTCCCCTATAAATTATCAAGCGTTGATATTATAACAAGCAAAACCTCATTAGTCAAATATTTGCGACTATTTGGATAATAATTATGAAAAAGAAAGTTGAAATTTACACAGACGGAGCGTGTTCCGGCAATCCGGGTATCGGAGGCTGGGGATGCGTTATGCTCTACAAATCGCACAAAAAAGAGGCAAGCGGAGCCGAACAAGCCACTACAAACAATCGCATGGAGCTTACGGCTATCATTCAAGGTCTCAAAATACTCAAAGAGCCGTGCATTGTGACCGTGTACAGCGATAGTGCGTATTCCGTCGAACCGTTCTTGCAAGGCTGGATAAACGGTTGGATTATGCGAGGGTGGCGCACCGCAAGCAAAGACGAAGTTAAAAACGTCGATTTATGGAAAGAACTTCTCTCTCTTATGCAAATCCACGAGGTTACCTACGTCAAGGTCAAAGGACACGCCGACAACGAACTTAACAATCGTTGCGACTACCTTGCCCGCACCGCAATCAAAGAATTGCAAAAAACCTTGCCGTCCACCCTTCCGCCCATTCCCGAAGGCATTTAATAGCGTTAGATACCGCAAAAATCAGTATACACTATTACAAATCAAGGAGGCACAAAATGAAAAAGTTCAACAAAAAGCATTTGTATTGGATGATACCATCACTTGTACTTGCCATCGTTTTGCTTACACTCGAATGCCTGCCGAGCGGCGTTGCTATGGAATTTAAGTGGCCTATTGACCAAAATGCCCAAGTATTTGCGTCAAAAACCGAGTATTATCCGTATTTTAGCGATATGCCCTACGGATACGGCAACTGCGCTCCCGTGTTTATCGGAATATTTACAATCGCCGTCATTATCCTTTGTATAATCAATATATTTGTTGACAAAACAGGCATTGACATCGCAATATTGGTCTTAAACGTACTCAAACTTGTCCTTAGCGGCGTTGAATTTATTTTCTCGCGTACTGCAATAAACTGGGCTGTATTTGCAATCGCACTTGCATTTACAATATACAGCGGCGTGGAGCTTGCATTGAGAATAAAGTCCAACAAGTCAACGACTTCCCCCACCGACTCAACGGCTGATATGCAAAACGAATAAGCGTTCAAAATCACACATAAAACCATATATAATTGGTTATTTATAACTTTAATATAAGATATAAATCAACAGCCACCGATTTTTCGGTGGCTGTTTTGAATGAGTATAAATACTGAATTAAAAAATCCATCGGCATTGCCGATGGATTTTATTTTATGTTTTAAGGATTTTTCAAATTATTCAGCGGGTTCTTCAACTTTTTTCTTGCGAGTGGTCTTTTTTGCGGGTGCCGCTTCTTCGACTACTTCGTCATCGAGATTGAGGTTGAGGTTTTTGAACAAATCGCCGAGCGTTGCGGAAGAACTGCCGGAAACCCATTCTTTAGGCTCGTTGGAAGATTCTTTCTTCGCACCGCGACGTTCACGTTTATTCTCGCCGTCTGCGACCTTTTGTTCGAACTTCTTAACTCTGGAGCTTCTCTTTGCAGCCTTTTCTTCATCGGTTGCTTCTTCTTGTCCGTCGTTTTGAGCAGTCGTTTCTTCAGGTGCGGGAAGCAATTCCTTAATGGAAAGCGTGATGCGGTTGTCGTCGAAACCGATAATCTTCGCTTCGACTTCTTGACCGACCGTCAATGCTTCGTTTGCGTCCTTAATCCAGTTGTGGGAGATTTGAGAAACGTGTACGAGTCCGTCTACACCGTCGTCGATGGATACGAATGCACCGTAGGGGAAGATTCTTTCGACTTTGCCCTTGATGACCGTACCGACGGGGAACTTCTCTGCAGCGACTTCGTAAGGTTTCTTTTGAAGTTGCTTGTAACCGAGAGAAATCTTGCCTGTTTCTCTGTCCATCTTGAGAACTACGAAATCATAGCTTTCGCCAATCGTAAGAACGGTGGACGGGTCGGTAATCTTGTTCCAAGAAAGTTCGGAGATGTGAGCGAGGCAATCGAAACCGCGAACGTTTACGAATGCGCCGAATTGCGTGAATCTCTTAACCTTACCGGTTACGATGTCGTGGACGTGAATGTTGTTCCAGAACAAATCTTCTTTCTCTTGTTTTTCTCTTTCAAGAATGATACGTTGAGACGCAAAGAGGTATCTGGATTTCTTTTGGGGTTTATCTTCGGTTGCTGCGGCTTCTTCGCCCTCTGCAGCCGTATTTTCTTTTTCCTTCGGAGGCATAAGCGTCAAGCGGAGCGTCTTGCCCTTGTAGTCCTCGAGATTGGAGACGTAACCCATTCTGATTTGGCTTGCGGGAACGAAGATGGTGTATTGACCGAGTCTTCCTCTCAAACCGCCTTTAACGACTTCCGTCATCGTCAAAGAGAATTCGCCTTGAGAAAGAGCCTTCTCTGCTTCCGCTTCTTCTTGGCGTATTGCGTCGACGTCTTTCTTGGAAAGAGACACGTACTCTTTGTTGACTGCCAGAATGGTTGCTTGAACTTCGTCGCCCTCTTTGTAATCGGCAGGATTGTAATTGCCGTCCAAAGATGCTTCGCTCTTATCAATGAAACCGTCTTTCTTACCGCCGATAGCGACGTAAATTCCGTTTTCACCTGCGCTGATGACTTTGCCTTTGATGCGTTTGCCGACTTTGTAGTTGGTGTAACCAACGGAGTTTGCAGACTTCATAAGGTCAGCCATTGTGGTGGGTTCTTTTTCTTGCTCTTGAAGTGTTGCCTCGTTTTTCACTTCAGTTTCTGCTGTTTCGACAGCGTTCTTTTGAGTTTCACTCATAAGTTTTGTTACCTCCTGTATCAACCACGGCGGAGTCGACGCTCCTGCGACAATCGATACACTTTGAAAATCCTTGAATATATTTTGCATTGACAGGACTTCGTTTGCGCTTGTTGCGAAATATGTGTGCCGATTGACCTCTTTTGCCACCTCGAACAAACGTCTCGTGTTTGCGCTTGTGTGACTTCCGAGAACCAAAACGGCGTCGGTATTTTGCGCCATAGCGCGCGCTTCATCTTGTTTTACTTTTGTAGTATAACAAATCGTATTAAAAATGCCAACTGATTTGTTGTGTTTTTTTTCAAAAATCTTTGCATTTTTCTCGATTTTTTCAAATTTTTCGGGTAAAATCGTCGTCTGAAACAAAATCGAGGTCGGATTTTCTCCGATTTCGAGTTCTTCGGAGTCGGAAACGACTTTTGCGTTTTTACCTGCGTAAGAGAAAACTCCCTGCACTTCATCGTGATTTTTATCTCCTACGATAATCACGTCGTCGCCGAGTTCCGCTCTCTCGAGCGCGAGCCTCTGATTGCGCTTGACCACGGGACAGGTAGCGTCGAAAACAATCACGCCTCTGTCACGCAAACTTTTTTCAAATTCTATCGGAACGCCGTGAGCGCGGATAAGCGCAACGTCTCCGCTTTTTAATTCGGAGGCTTGTTCGAGCGATATACACACCGCTCCTCTCTCGTTAAGATACTGCGTTACGAGTTCGTTGTGGACGAGTTCTCCCAACGTGAAAATTTTGCCGTATTCGTCGGCAAGTTTCAAAGCCGTGTCCACGGCGTTTTTCACTCCGTTGCAAAAACCCGCGTGTTTTGCAAGCAAAACTTTCATCTCGTAAATTCGTCCTTATTTTTTGCGTTTATATTTTTTGGCGTGCGTCTCGACGTACTCGTTGCAAAGACGACGAGTTTCGTCCATTTTTTCGCGAATCAATTCGGTCGCTTTGTGATTTTCTTCGGGTGTGCGCGCACCGTAAAACTCCTCGAGAGTAAACGGCTCTCCGACGTAGAGCCAGTTCTTGCGGAACGCCTTGGGAGAATGATAATAAATCATCGGCACGATAGGCACTTTGGTCTTTATAGCGAAACGCGCCGTTCCCGTCTTGAAATCCGCCATTTCCTGCGTATCTTCTTTATTTCGAGTTCCCTCGGGGAAAATCAGCAGTTGTTTGCCGTCTTTAAGCACTCTCAACACTTGCTTGACGGACTCTATATCAGCCTCTCCTCTGCGAACGGGAATCGCTCCCATTTTGTGCAAAAACCAACCCGCTATCGGATTTTGGAAAAGCTCGTATTTCGCAAGCGCGTGCGCTTCCTTTTTGAACAGCGTGAAATACGGAATCAGCGAGTCCATTTTGGAATAGTGATTGCAAGTGAAAATCGCACCTTTGACTTTTTTTGCATTTGCGGCGTTTACCACTTTCGTCGGCCATACGAGCATTTGAATCGGGCGCAACACGACTCTCAAAAACCTATAGCAGGCAAAACTCTTTTCGGGCTTGTAATATTTCTTGATTCTTTCAAGAGTCTTGGCGTCCATTTCGCTGCTCGGTATTATCGTAGACGGATGTTTTTCGGTATTCTGTTCGGACGTATTCGCTTTTTTCGTCTTGATATGCACCACTTCTTTGACGTGCGAAACGACGTCGTCTATCGTCATCGACGTGGTGTCGACGTAATCGGCGTCGTCGGCTTTTTTGAGCGGAGCGACTTCCCTGTGCGAATCGTTGTAATCTCTCTGTTTTATATCCGCAAGAAGCGTGTCGAAATCAACTTGTTCGCCTTTTGCGACGAGTTCGGCATATCTTCTGTTGGCTCTTTCTTCGGGGGAAGCGTCGAGATAAAACTTGCAATTTGCGTCGGGCAGAACGAACGTGCCTATATCCCTACCGTCGAGAACTACGTCGTGCTTCTTTGCGAATTCGCGTTGCAAATCCACCATTTTATACCTGACGACGGGCAATGCAGATATATCGCTTGCGGCTTTGGACATATAGTGTTCTCTGAGGTACGGCGTGGCGTTGATTCCGTTTACGATAATCTGTTGCGCGCCGTTTTCGTCGTATTTTATGTCCATTTGCATAGTTTCGAGCATTTTTGCGACGTTTTCCTCGTCTTTGACGTCGATGCCGTTAGAGATTGCCAAATAAGCCGTTGCGCGATACATTGCGCCCGTATCGAGATAAATGATACCGAGGTCTTTTGCCACGGCTTTTGCAATGGTGCTTTTCCCTGCGCCGGCAGGTCCGTCTATTGCGATGTTTATCATATTCCCTCCGAAAATCAGATGAGATTTATTTCGTTTGTTTTTTAAGAATGTCTTTTGCGGCGCACACCGCCGTCGAATAAGCCAGTTGCAGATTGAATCCGCCCGTAAGAGCGTCCACGTCGATAGTTTCTCCGACAAAGTACAATCCCTCTACCGCTCTGCTTTCGCAAGTCGGTTTCAAATCTTTCAAGTCCACGCCGCCCGAGGTTATAACCGCCTCCGTGAACGGAGCAAGCGAGCTGACGTCAAACGTCAGATTCTTCAACGTTTTGACGAGGCGAGACCTTTCTTCTTTGGTTATTTCATTCACTTTTTTGCTTTCGACAATGTTTGCGCGTTTGAGAACGTAGACGTTGAGCCTGTCGGGCAACAATGCTCTCGTAACGTTCTTTATATCTTGGTTTTTTCTTTCCTCGAAATCACGCAAAATGCGTCTGTCCAGAGTGTTTTCGTCAAGCGCAGGTTTCAAGTCGAGCGACAATTTGACTTTATTTTTCCTGTTGACGTAAGACGAAATCGTCAGCACGATAGGCCCCGATATTCCTCGTCTCGTAAACAGCATTTCTCCGAATTCGCTCGCAATGCTCTTGCCGTTTTCGTCGTAAGCGGTCAATTCCACGTTTTTTAGAGAAATGCCTTCGAGCGAAGATACGCTCTGCGCGAGGAACAGTCCTACGAGTCCCTGTTTCGGCTCGACGATGTTAAGCCCGAATTCTTTTGCGAACTTATATCCGTCTCCCGTCGAACCCGTAGACGGATAACTCACTCCGCCCGTCGCGACGACCACATTGTCGCAAATCACGTCTCCGCATTGCGTCGTAACGCAAAAACCGTCTGCCGTTTTTCTTACGTTCTCGACTTCGCGTTGGAGCATAACGCTCACACCGCTCGTTTTCATACCCCATTCCAACGCTTTAATTACGTCGGACGACTTTTGAGAAAGCGGAAAAACCCTGTTTCCTCTCTCCACGACGAGTTTCACGCCCAAATCTTCAAAAAACGCCATTGCGTCCCGAGGCGTAAACCCGTATAAGGACGAACGCAAGAATTTTTCTCCGTGAACGATTGATTGAGAAAACTCCTGCATATCGCAATCGTTGGTAACGTTGCATCTGCCTTTGCCCGTTATAAACAGTTTTTTGCCTATTTTCTCGTTTTTTTCAAGCAGAACGACGTCCGCTCCGCCTCTTGCGAGAAATATAGACGCAACGGCTCCCGCCGCGCCACCGCCGATAACGCACACTCTCATAACTCGAACTCCGCATTCTTGAGATTGCGCACCGTTTCGTGGTCGGTAGAAAGCATTTGCACAGGAGTTATCGTAATATATCCCCTGTCAAGCTGATAGCAATCTCCGCCCGCGACTTCGTCCTCGTGCTTGTATGCGTGACCGTCGACGTAGAATACATCTTTGCCGTTTTCGTCAGGTTTCGAATAATATTTTTCGTCGTAAGGCTGATATGCCACGGGTGCGATTTTCACGCCCTTTATATCCTCTTTTTTGACGCACGGAACGTTGAGATTTATCGTCACGTTTTCTTTTGCGAAACTCAAGAGTTTTTCAAGGTTTCTCGCAACGAAATCGGCGGTAAATTCGTAGTCACTCACTCCGTGAGTGCGCAACGATACCGCAAGCGAGGGAATGCGATGGAAAGTGCCTTCCTGCGCCGCGCCGAACGTTCCCGAATAAATTATGTCGCTGCCTGCGTTGAGGCAAGTGTTGATACCCGATATTACGGCGTCGATTTTTTGACCTTTAAGGAGATATTTCACACCGAAAAGCACGCAGTCCGCAGGAGAACCGCTGACGGCGTACGTTCTGACTCCGTCGATTTCTCCCTTGTCCTCGTAAGTAATTCCGCTGAAAAAGCTGACGGAATGCGACGTTCCCGACCTCTCTCCCATAGGAGCGACCACGACTATGTCGTGTTCGGCTTTCAAGCGGCTTGCGAGAGCCTTTATTCCGGCGGCAAAATAACCGTCGTCGTTTGCAATCAAAATTTTCATATCGACCTTCGCTTTTTATTGAATCCTATCGCACAAGTCAAGCAAATAGGCAATTTCCATATCGTTGAGGGGTCTGTACGCGCCTCTTGCGAGACCGCCGAGCCTCAAATCTCCGATAGCGACTCTCTTGAGGAAAACTACTTTCTTTTCTACAGCCTCGAACATACGGCGAATTTCTCTGTTTTTGCCCTCGAAAATAATGACTTCGAGACGAGTATAAACGTTGCTCGTATCCTCCGACATCTCGAGAGCCTCTTTTGCGAGAGTATCTTTTGGGTTGATAGTGGCTTTTTTGCTGTCTCCTACCTTCTCGATGCCCGTAACTTTGACTTTGCTTCTTCCGTATTTCACGCCGTCGACCGTCACGCCTTTGCGAAGCGCGGCAAGGTCGCTTTCATCGATTGTCCCCTCGATTTTGACGATATACGTCTTGGGAATTTCGCTCGACGGATGCGTAAGTTTGTACGTCAGATTGCCGTCGTTTGTAAGCAAAAGCAAGCCTTCGCTGTCATAATCAAGCCTGCCTACGGGATACAAACGCTTGTTTTTATAATCGTCGCCGATATAATCGGTAATGATTTTTCTCGGCTTCGTATGCTCTTTTTGCTCCTCGACGATACCTTGCTTCGCAAGTTTTTCGGCGCGGTTATTGATTTCTTCGAGTTCCGCCTCGGTTTTTTTGCGGCCGCTCTTATTGTCTCTGTCCTCGTTGAGCGTGGTCACGCATCCCTTCGGCTTGTAAAACAAGAGATAGTCGTAGTGAGTCACTCGCACCACTTTTTTGCCGTCGACGTAAACGACGTCTTTCGTTTCGTCAACGTCCGTTCCGACCTCTCTGACGACCTTTTTATTGACGCTGACGCGACCTTCTTTGACAAGGTCGTCGGCTTTTCTACGAGAGCATACTCCGCACTCGGCAAGATATTTGTTGATTCGCATATTTTCTCCGCGCGCTCCGACGAGCGCAAATTTATTAAAGTTATTATACATAAAAAACCTATCGCACGCAAGCGATTGTGCCACGCAATTTCTCAAAATTACGCAAGCCAAAATCGCTCCTTGTATAAATTTTTCAAACGTCAAAAATCGTTATTCAACCCGAAAATCGTCGTAAAACCATAAAAAAAAGACGGCGAACCGTCTTTGAAAAACATGTTTTTCTTCCGTCAGCGACTTTCGACAACGAGTCGCTCGCTTCCGTCCTTTTTGAGAGGATAGCGCAAATCCTGCCAATCCTCGGTTGCGTTCTGCTTTACACGCACTTTAATTTCGATATTTCCGCCTGTCAACATAGCTTCGTCAAGCGGACACATATAATAGTTGTCAAACCCGAAATCAAGCATTCTAACTGTGTCGTTCCACATATCGTAGTGATTCAGTACGACTCCGATAAGTTGCATTCCGCCCCTTTGCGCGCCCGAAACGAGACAGCGACCGCTCTTTTTGGTAAAACCAGTTTTTACACCGTTCGCGCCGTCGTATTTTGACAGCAATTTGTTTTTGTTTGCAATATATCTGTCCTCTCCGTCTACGACGATTTTTCGCTGTTTTGTGCTTACAATCTTAACGAAATCGGGATTTTCGTACGCTTTTGCACATATCAACGCCAAATCGTAAGCCGTCGTGAAATGCATATCGTCGTGCAAGCCGTGCGGATTTACGAAGTGCGACGATTTTGCGCCTGCACTTTCCGCCGTGCGATTCATAAGTTCGGCAAATTTTTCGATACTGCCGCTCGTTTCTATCGCAAGCGCGACGGCAGAGTCGTTTCCGCTTCGGAGCATAAGTCCGTAAAGCAAATCTTCCACGCTGATTTTCTGCCCCGCCTTAAGATAGATTGACGAGCCTTCGACTCCTTCCGCTTCTTGGGGAACGGTAACTATTCTATCGAGAGGCAAATGCTCGAGAACGCATAACGCAGTCAAAACTTTCGTCGTACTGGCAGGATAGCAACGCTCGTCTTTGCCGTCGTCGTAAAGCACTCTCTTGCTTGACTGCTCAATAAGAACTGCACCTCTGCCTTGTTTTTTCAAAGGTTGAATTTCCTTGTCAATCGATGTCTGAATGGTCGAATTTTTGTCAATATTATTCTCGTTTTTTGTGTTTTTTAGAATAGTTTTGATTGAATTTGACATATCAGGCGTCAAAATCGAACTTATCAAAGTAAACGTCAGACAAAGCGCAAATATTGCGATTATTATATATTTTTTGGTATCGCTGTCCATTTATTCGTCCTTTTTCATTACGTTCAAAACGCTCTTTGCAAGGTCAAGCCACTTGTTTTCTTCCTTGTCGTCTACCCTTACGAATTTCTTTTGCGCGCCGCAAATCAAGAAACCTATCGGCGTTACGCTCACTCCTCCGCCTCCGACGCCTGCCGGAGTTTGAGTATGTTTGTTCCCTTCGAAATCCGCGCTCCCGCCGACAAATCCGATACTGATTTTGCTTACGGGCAAAATTATCGTTCCGTCTCCGTTGACAATCGGCTTTCCGACAATATCGTTTGCCTCGAGAGATTTTTTGAGGCTGTCGACCGTTTGTTTCAATACGTCGTCAAAATTTTGCATATTACCCTTCATTGGCAAGCGCAATCAATCTCATCGCTTGCAAAACGTTTATTTTGAGATTCAACGCGCAATCGGCGTCAAAACGTTCCTTTCTGCTTTCGTACGCCCTGACGGCAATCGGCATTACCGCAAGCAAGGCGCAAGCTATCGCTGAATTTTTTGCGTCGTTAAACGCCATATACGCGACAGTTTGCGATTCTTTAAGCATTTTTTCGTTTTTGATAAACTCAATCGCTTTTATTATCTTGCTTGCGGACGGTTTGCGTTTTTCGTTGTATTTAACGCTTTTGCCGTTGATTGTGACGTACGGTTTGCGATTCAAATCTATCCGAAATTTCACAAACGCCGCGTTAAACACGCACAAGTCTGCCTGTACGCACTTTCTCGACAACGACGCGTGTGCCTTTACGTTGATTTCAAGAGGAAATAACATCACTAAAAGCAACGCCTGAAAGATTATTATCACAATACCCGCGGTCATAGCTTTATATTGTGCATATACCGTTTTTTTATGAATAAAAAAAGAAAACCCCGTCAAAAACGGGGTAAATCGATTATATAACGCTGTTTTTCCGCGTCAGCTGTGCTTCTGCAACTGACGCGCATATAACAAACTTTTGTAAATACCGCTATCAATCGAACACTTCGAATTGTTCTCCCTCGAGAAATTCGGGTATCTCGTCTTGTTCGTCGTCGTCAACGTCTGCGGCGGCAACTTCCGCAATAGCCTGCTGTTCGACAAGATTTTCGTCCTCGTCGAGAATGGTTCTCGTATGGAACAACGTTTCTTGAGCGGGCGCATTGATAAGCATAAGTTTTTCAAGCACTTCGTCGTAATCGGGCAAATCTTCTAGGCTCGAAATCTGGAATTTCTTCAAGAACTCGTCCGTCGTGCCGTAAAGCAACGGTCTGCCAACGGTTTCCTTGCGTCCGACCGCTTCGATTAAACCTGCTTTCAAAAGACCAGACAACGCGTATTCCGAGTTGACGTTGCTTCTCATTTCGTCAACTTCGAGACGAGTAATCGGCTGTTTATACGCTATCGTCGCAAGAACTTCGAGGAGCGTTTTGGTCAATTCTTTTTCCCTGAGCGGCGTAAGAACGTCCGCAACCACGTCTCCGTATTTCGGATTGGAAGAAAATTGCAATTTACCGTTGAACTCGCACAACACGATTCCGCAAGAATCGTTATAGCGTTTTTGCAACGATTTTACAATCGAATTCAATTTTTGTGTGGTCAATTCAGGCACTTTTTCGCAAATATCGCTCTTAAGAATAGGCGAACCGCTTGCAAATATAATAGCCTCGACAACATTCTCAATATTTTCCATCGTCTCCCTCCTCGAACACAATCGGTTCCTCGGACGTACCTTCAACCGCAAATATGGTTATTTCTCCAAACACTTCGTCCTGCTCCGCGCGCAGTCTGCCGTATTTGAGCAATTCGAGCATCGCAAGGAACGTCGTTACGATGTCTCCTTTGTCGTAATCGGGTTCAAACAAATCGGTAAATTTCATTTGTTTGCGAACGCTTATCATCAAGCGAATGTTTTCCATCTGCTCGTGAACGGAAAAGCGGTCTTTGACAACTTTTTTGGGGATAATCGCTTTTTCGTGAATTGCGGCGTTGGCAAGCACTCTCGCAAACGCTTCCACGAGTTTTGGCAACGAAAAGTTGACCAAAGCCACTCGATAATCTTTCTCCGAGAACACGGGCGGACGATAAAAGCGATTGATAGTTTCCATTTCACGCAATTTTTTGCTCTGTTCGACAAGCAAGGCGTATTCCTTTATCTTGTTTATGAGCAACATACGCTCGTATTCGGGGTCGTCCTCGGTTATCTCCTCGTCCTCTTTCGGCAATGTGCGGATAGATTTGAGATAAACAAGCTCTGCCGCCATAGTAATGAACTCTCCCGCGTAATCGAAATCGAGTTCCTCTTTCGGCGTATTTTTTATGATTTGAACGTATTGGCTCGTGACTTCGGAAATAAAAATATCCTCAATCTCGATTTTCGCACTTTTAATAAGCTCGTACAAAAGCGGAATGGGTCCGTCAAAATCTCCGATATGGTATCTAATCTCGGGTTTTGCAATGACAAAATCGCCCTCGATAACCTCGGGCTCCACGATTTCGGCGGATAATGCGCCGTCGTTTTGCGACTGCGTCCGCTCTTTCTCGTCGTCGTTTATTTGCGCGTCGCTCGACGCCTCGGAAGGCGTTTGAGCTTGCGACAAAACTTCATCAGTCATTACAACCTCGTTTGCGCCGAGAAAATTTCTCCGCGCGTATAAAATAACATTAGAATATTAACATAATCGCGCAAAAAAGTCAAAATAAATAATAAATAACGAATTATAGGCGCAAAAAAGCGAGGTTTTACCCTCGCTTTTACTGCTTTTCGGATATATCGATTTCAAATCGTCCGCTTATTTTACCGTATTCCAGCCCTTTGCAATCTCGTTTATCGCGTCGAAGAAACTCATTCTTTCAACGTCCGTCATCGCAACGAGCGCAACCGTATCTATTACCTCTCCGTTTTTGACGAGATATACCTTGCCGACTTCGTCGCCTGCCTTGACGGGGGCTTTAACGCTCGACGGCAAATCGTACTTAAGCTCGTATTTTGCAGCGTCGTCTCTCGACACAAATCTCGTAACGTCTCTTTGCGCACAGATTGCGACTTCGTCAGCCTTGCCTCCCGTAACCGCCACTTTCGCGTCAACACATTCTCCCGCTTTCAACAAAACTTTGTTTGAGAAATTCGCAAAGGCGTAATCGAACATCGAACTGACTGCGGCGTTGCGTATCTTTGCGCTGTCCGCGCCGATAACGACGGCAACGACTCTCATTCCGTTTTTCTTTGCGGTTGCGCAAAGGCAGAATTTCGCTTCGTTGGTAAATCCGGTTTTGCCGCCGTCGCAGCCTTCGTAGAATCTCACAAGCTTATTCGTGTTGGTTATCGTCGTAACTCTGCCGTCGGGATGTTTGTAATCTTCGAGCCAAACGTGCGCAAACTCAAAGAATTGCGGATGTTTTGCAAGCTCTCTGAACATAATCGACACGTCTTTCGCGCTCGAAAAACTCTCTGCGGCAGGCAATCCCGTGCAGTTTTTGAAAACGGTATCGTTCATTCCGAGTTGTTTCGCTCTGGCGTTCATTCTCGCAACGAAACCCTCAACGCTTCCGTCAATATGTTCTGCAAGCGCAACGCAGGAATCGTTTGCCGACGCAACGATAACCGTTTTGAGCAAATCTCCTACCTTGTGCGTGGAATTTGCGTCCAAAAACACTTGCGAACCGCCCATACTTGCGGAGTTTTCACTCACTCTAACGTCGTCGTCAAGACTCAATCGTCCCGAATCGACTTCTTCGAGAGTCAAAAGCGACGTCATAATTTTTACCATACTCGCAATGGGCAATCTCGCATTTTCGTTTCGCGCATAAAGCACCGTACCCGTGGCGTCGTCCACCATATAAGCTGATTTACCCACGCTCTTGAAATCCGTTGCGGCATAGGCAACGTTAGAAGCCGACGCATCTATTGCAAATGCCGACGAAACGAATATCGCAATAAGCAGAAATATTCCGCTTATCGCAATTATCTTGCTAAATTTTATATCGAATTGTTTCATAAGCACCTCACGCTTTTTCTTTAGCGTGCGGAAGATTGCGAAAAATATTCCGAAATCAATACACAGTCACTATAATGACGCCGTAAATCGAGCCGAATATCACAAACAATACGAAAGACACCCCCACGTTTATTCCCAAAAGTTTGAGCGTGTCCACAAATGACGATTTCAACGTGCTGTTCATAGCCTCTCTGGCGCAATCGCATCTCATAACGGCTATCGTCGAGAGCGTAAAGCACGCCAGCGTACAGAGGAAAAACGGCAGATATGCAAAAATCAAGTTTATCACACCCAACGAACCGTACCTACAAAGCAATGCGGCGGAATATCTCCCCGTGAAAAAACCGAGCAAGAAAAACGGTATAACAGATAAAAACACCGTTTTGTTATTTACGCCCGAAACCAAAATCACGCCGTAGCACCCGATAAGCGCAAGCATCGAAAAGAAAAACACTCGCGCGCCTCCCGTCTCGGCGTCTTTGGGCAACACCTGTTCAAATTCTCCGCCGACGGCTCGCACGGCAGAAATCGCGCCGACGGTTATTCCCAAAGCGAAAACTATCAAAGAACAAATGATAATCTTTTTGTTTTTGCTCCAAAAACTTTTGAGCGCGGACTTGAGCGAGCATAAACGAGAGGAATTCGTCATACTCTACATATATTTTCATTTAGTGCGGTTTATGACAAATAAAAGCAAAAACAGATACCATACAACGCTTTTTGCCAAATATCATTCGCAAAAATCGTATAGAATGGAATCGTGAAAGATAACGAAGTAAAAGCAAAAAAATATTTGTTGCAACTTGGCTTCCAGCCAAATCTGAAAGGCTATCATCTGCTTGCCAGACTGATAAGCTATTCGCTTGACGGCACCGAAATATTGCCGCTAAAATACGCGGGTTACAAAATGCTGTCCGAAGATTTCGGCGTGGACGAACAAAGCATAGAAAAAGACGTGCAAAACGCCATTTCTTCGGCGTGGCTGAGAGGCGACGTCGACGTTCTCTACAAAGAATTCGGCGAAACGCTTGACGAAAACAAGGGCAAACCGACGAATAAGCAATTTATAATGACCGCCCTCGAACGCATAAAATAGGCGGTTAGATTATCGGTTTATAAAAAAGTGCGAGGGCAAAGCCCTCGCTATATCCACGCACGCAAGAGACGTGCGCAGAGCATATCTCTCGCAAGGCGATTCAAGCAACTTCTCTTTGTATCTCATCTTCGAAAAATGCCGAAATGCCGCTTGCTTTCTCATACATAAATCTCGAATGAACCGCGTATCCCCTCGTCGGGTCCTGCACGAAAACGTGTGTGACCGCGCCTATCAGCATTCCGTTCTGCACGATAGGGCTTCCGCTCATTCCCTGTACGATTCCGCCCGTTTTTTGCAACAATTCTTTGTCTCTGACCAAAATAACCATTCCCTTTTCCGCACTTTCGCTTTGCGAAACGACTTTTACTACGTCGATGTCGTAAAACTTGGGAGTAGAACCGTCAATCGTGGTCAAAATCTGCGCTTTACCTATTTTTGCTTCCCCCTTTGCCGCAATTCTATACAAATCTCCCGTCGCTTTATCGTTATACACGCCGTATAAGCCGATATTCGAGTTCTCTTTTATCTCTCCGATTCGCTTTGAAAGTCTGTTGACTTCCGCAACTAAACCGCCTGCCTTGCCTTTTTCGCTTTTTATCACACCCGTGACTTCGGCGTTAAATATGCTGCCTTCACTCAAACTTCCCTCGAGTCCGCTCTCTCCGTCGTTTATGCGATGACCGAGCGCACCGAATTTACCGTCGGAGGTTACGAAAGTCAAAGTTCCGACACCGCCTACGTCCTCTTTCAATGCAAGTCCGAGTTTATATTGTCCCGTATTGTCTTTTACTGCGTGCATTTTAACGTCGAAATATCTGCCGTCTCTAATCACTCGCAACGTAACGTCTCCGTTTTTCAAATTTGAAAGAATAGATTTGAGTTTATAAACGGATTTCGTTTCTTCTCCGTTTACGCTGACGATAACGTCTCCTTTTTTAATATCGGCTCTCGCACTCGGAAAAACCTGTCCGTAGGAGGAGTTCACTTCGCACTTGTCGATGACGATTAGTCCTCCCGCGCCTATCGAGATACCGATAGGATTTCCGCCGATATGGACGTACGGACGGGTATCCGCAACGCATCTTTCAAAATGCGGTTTTTCCGAATTTTTCTCGTTTTCTGCCGAATAATCGTCAAATGTATTCTCATATTTCGCGTTTTTTATAGTAGTCATATTGCAACATATAGCGCAAAATGCGCAAAACAGTATAGCTACGACCAAAACGCTTAATATTTTTTTGAAATGTCGATTTATATATTTTTCGTCGGTTTGCATATCGTTAACGTGTGCGCAAAGCCGAAAAATAAACGTTGTAAATTTATGTAAAAGAAAAGCGGAAGCCTTTTTCGACTTCCGCCCCGAATTATCGGACGATAATTATTTGTCTTGCTCGAGAATGTTGCGAGCCATATATACGCCCATAACGGACGCCATCATAAGTCCTCTCGTCCAACCGCTGCTGTCGCCGAGACAATGCAAGCCGTGAATCGACGTATTGAGATGCTCGTCCATTTTGATTTTGTTGCTGTAGAACTTAAGCTCGGGGCTATAGAGCAACGTTTCGTATCCTGCAAATCCCGGAACGACCTTATCGACCGCCTGTATAAAGTTGATGATGTTGAGCATCGCTCTGTACGGCATACCTGCGGTTATATCCCCTGCAACGGCGTCCTTGAGCGTGGGACGAACGTTTGAAAAGCCGAGTTCTCTCTGCCAAGTGCGCTTGCCGTTGAGAATGTCGCCGTATCTTTGCACCATAATTTTGCCTGCGCCGAGCATATTGGTAAGCTCGCCGACCTTTTGAGCGTACTCGATAGGCTGCTTAAACGGCTCCGTAAACGAGTGAGAACAAAGAATCGCAAGATTGGTGTTGTCGCTCTTTTTCTCTTTGTAACTGTGTCCGTTGACCACGGCAAGGTCGTTGTCGTAATTCTCCTGCGAAACGAATCCGCCCGGGTTCTGGCAGAAAATACGCACTTTGTTCTTGAACGGTTCGGGATAGCCGATAAGTTTGCTTTCGTACAGTACGTCGTTGACTTCTTCCATAATCTCGTTGCGAACTTCCACCCTGACGCCGATGTCCACAACTCCCGGAGCGTGCGCGATATTGTGTTCCGCACAAATCTTTTCAAGCCATTCTGCTCCTCGTCTGCCCGTTGCGATAATCGTTCTGTCGGCAAGGATTTCTTCTTGGTTCTCGCCTTTCGGGTCCTCGATATAAACGCCTTTGCAGGTGTCTCCGTCCAAAATGATATTGTCGCATTGTTTGCCGAAAATGAGGTCCACGCCCGCATTGCGCAAATAATTCTCGATTGCGAGGTACAAATCGTGCGCTTTTTCGGTGCCGAGGTGTCTTATAGGACAATCCACGAGTTTCAAACCTGCCTGAATGGCTTTTCTGCGGATTTCTTTTACTTTATCTTCGTTGCCGAGACCTTCGATATGCTCGTCTGCGCCGAATTCGAGATAAATGGTATCCGTATAATCGATAAGGCTTTGAGCGAGGTCTGCGCCGATAAGTTGCGGCAATTCTCCGCCGACTTCATAGGAAAGAGAAAGTTTTCCGTCCGAAAACGCGCCTGCGCCCGAAAAGCCCGTGGTAATGTGGCAATAAGGCTTGCAGTTTTTGCATTCGCTGCCGAAAGTCTTTGGACACACTCTTTTTTCTACGGGTTGACCTTTTTCGATGATGCACATTTTCTTTTTACTGCCGTTGCGCAACAATTCGATTGCGGTAAATATTCCGGCAGGACCTGCACCGACTATGCAAATATCGTATTTTTTCATAAAAACACCTCTTTGTGTACCACTTAAAATAATTTATTATTTTATCTTGCGCCGCAAGAGCGAAAAAAGTTTTGCACCCCTGCGACCTGTTGATTTTAATTCCAAAACGCGATTCTGTCAACTTATTGCGTGCATTTGCAAATTTGTTTTTTTCTCAAAGTCGAATATTGTCAATTTTTGCACCCTATCGCCATAAAATATACAATCTGGAGGGCTGATAATGGCTTTGGAAAGTTTGCTCGCGCTTTTGAAAAATCTCATCATATTTTCTTCCTATGTGACGGAAAAGAGTTCCTTTCCCAAGCCGCTCTCCAAGGAAAAAGAAAAAGAATACCTCGAAAAATCCGCTTCGGGAGATAAAGAAGCAAAAGAAATTCTCGTCAAGCACAATCTCAGGCTCGTGGCGCATATAGCAAAGAAATACTCCAACTACGGAGATAACGACGAACTTATATCTATCGGCTCTATCGGACTTATGAAAGCGATAGACAGTTTCAAGCCCGACAAAGGCACGCAACTTGCGACCTACGCTTCAAGATGTATAGAAAACGAGATATTGATGACTATGCGCACAAGCAAAAAGCATCGCTCCAACGTGTCGCTCAACGAGCCTATAGGCGTCGATAAGGACGGAAACGAACTTGTGATAATGGATATGCTTTGCGACGATTGTTCCGTCATTGACGACGTCGAAAACTCGATTATGATGGAAAAATTGATAAAAATCACGAAAGCCGTCCTCGACGACCGCGAATACGAAATTATCAGGCTTCGATACGGACTCGGCGGTTGCGGCGCGTTGACTCAACGCGAAGTGGCAAAAAAATTCGATATATCGCGCTCGTACGTCTCGCGTATCGAGAAAAAAGCTCTCGAAAAAATCAAACGCTCGGTCAACAAGTCGGACTTGATGTAGTTGTCTTTCATAATATAAAAAATCACGCTTCAGGCGTGATTTTTCTTTAACTTACAAAGTTTTATCTTTTGTGTATCGAAGTTTTCTCATTTGTGTTTCGAGATTTTATCTTTTGTGAAAAACTTGATTTTTTTGTTTAGATAATCGTCGATTGCGTCAATTCTTTTTGGTCATTTCCTCTTTGAGTTTCACGAGGTTTTCAATCTCGTCGAGCAAAGTGTTGATGTCCTTAAACTGACGGTGGACGGACGCGTATCTGACGTATGCGACCTCGTCTATGCCCTTAAGCCCTTCCATAACCATATCGCCGAGTGCCGTGGACGAAATCTCTTGGTCAAGCGTGTTGAGAACTTTGCGTTGAATATCGTTGACGAGACGGTCGATAGACGACATCGAAATCGGACGTTTTTCGCACGCTTTCATTATGCCGATTTTGATTTTGTTGACGTCGAAAGCCTGACGCGAACCGTCTTTTTTGATGACCATAATCGGAGTGCTTTCCACAGTTTCGTACGTTGTAAAACGTTTGCCGCACACGATGCACTCTCTGCGACGACGAATGGAAGTGCCGTCCTCGTTTTGTCTTGAATCGACAACCTTACTGTCCATACTACCGCAATAAATACATTTCATACCGATACCTCAACAATTTATGCAGTCATTATACAATATATTGTGAAAAATGTAAAGTTTTATCTATAAAAATACTACATTTAGTGTGTAAAACCGCACAAAGTCGCATCTCGGAGGCTTCAAAACCGATTCGGAGGAATAAAAATTTGTATTTCTTTAATTTTGCGAGTCTACAATAGCGTGCGAGCGCATACTTCGTTCCGTCATATTTCTGCGCGCGCGCGAATAAATTATGGTATGAATAATCGGCAATATTCTTTTCAGGAATTGAACAAGAAAACAGTCGTAAATGTGGCTGACGGGAAAGAACTCGGCAATACCTGCGATTTGATTTTCAACGCTTGCGGAGCGGTTACGGGAATAGTCGTACCCGGGAAAAAAAGCATTTTTAAGAGCATAACCAATCCCGACAGCATCTTTATTCCCTACAACCGCATAATAAAAATCGGACAAGACATCGTACTCGTCGAGATTGCGGGCGGTTTTGTCGGAACGATGTCCGAATCGCCCGACTCGACAAGCGACGACAAACAAAATTAAACTGCGGCGTTATCCGCAATTCATTGCGTTTCTGATTTTGGATAAAGCGGATTTTTCAAGTCTTGACACCTGCGCCTGAGAGATACCGACGATGTCGCTTATCTCAATCTGCGTTTTTCCGTCGAAATATCTCAATTTTATAACCTGCAACTCCCTGTCGGGAACGGTTTTAAGTGCCTCGTGCAATGCGATTTTCTCCGTCCAGTTTTCGCTGTTTTCTTTCTTGTCGGCAAGTTGGTCGATAAGTTCCATTCCGTCCTCGCCGTCGTTATACGCAGGCTCGTAAAACGACACGGGTTCGCTTACGGCGTCGAGAGCGCAGGCAACTTCCCTGAGCGGTATTCCGATTTCCTCGGCAATCTCGAGCATCGTCGGGTCGTTGGCGTTGTTTTTGCACAAATTTTCTCTCGCTTTCAAGGCTTTATACGCCGTATCGCGCATACTTCTTGACACTTTGATTGTGGTTCTGTCTCTGATTGCGCGACGTATTTCTCCGATTATCATAGGAACGGCGTACGTCGAAAAACGCACGTTGAGATTCACGTCGAAGTTTTCGAGAGCTTTCAAAAGTCCCACCATTCCCACCTGAAACAAATCGTCCGCGCTTTCCCCCGCCTTTGAAAATCTGCCGACGCAAGATAACACGAGGCGCATATTCGCTCTCAAAAACAGGTCTCGAGCGTCTTTGTCGCCGTCTTTTATGCGCCGCAACAATTCGTCGCATTGAGTGCAATTTATCTTCGGTAGCGTTGCGGTATCTATGCCGCAAATATCAACTCTGCCCATACAAGCAACCTCCTTCGTTGTATGTACGGGCAGATTAGTAATATAGATATATTGTCTCTATTTCAAACGATTATGCACGTCAAAAGTATGCGCCGTTCCGCAAAATTATTGCGTTGTCGGTTTCAATTCCGCATTGTGCCTTCAAAAGTGCGCGTTTTTGCTTTTTATCCGAGTTTTTGCATATCTTTTTTCAGATTCTCCACGATTTTCTTTTCGAGTCGAGAGATATACGACTGCGAAATGCCCATCATATCGGCAATTTCCTTTTGAGTCATTTCCTCTTTTCCGTACAATCCGAATCTCAAAGACAGAATCTGTCTCTCCCTCGGCGGTAGTTTATCGAACGTGTTGCGCAAAATTCGACACTCGTCCGAGGACTCGACGTCGTTATAAACGCAATCTGCGTCCGTGCCGAGAATATCGCTCAGCAGCAACATATTCCCTTCCCAATCGACGTTCAACGGCTCGTCAAGAGATATTTCCGCTCTCGTCTTGCTCGTCTTGCGCAAATGCATCAAAATTTCGTTTTCGATACATCTCGACGCAAACGTAGCGAGTTTGATGTTCTTATCGGGATTGTAGCTTCCGACGGCTTTAATAAGCCCTATCGTGCCGATAGAAACCAAATCGTCCATATCCACGCCCGTATTGTCAAACTTTTTGGCAATATACACGACGAGTCGCAGATTGTGTTCGATAAGTTTCAATCTCGCATTCTCGTCTCCCGATAAAAACAAACGGACGGTTTCCTGTTCTTCGTCGGGAGTTAGCGGAGACGGCAACGAGCCGTTTTGCGATATGTAATCGACTTCGCACGGTTGTTTGATTTTCAAAAACGTCAGCAACTTTTGAACGAATGCTCTCAACTTTCCTTTCATATATGTTCTCCACACCTTTCAAATTTGATACTTCGCTATCGTAGGCAAGCAATTATGCGCAAATGTAAAAACGACAATATACTGCGTTAGAACATCGAATTTTGCAATATTACTTCGCAATTTGAAAATCTTTTCCCACACAGCGCGCCGTATGCTTTTCTGCTCACTTTTTCCACGAGAACTTCGTCGAGCGGAACGAGCGGCAATACGCTTTCTCCGCCCACCGTTTCGACGTTTACGAAACCGTCGGGTTTGATTTTTCCGAGCTTGCTTTCCACCTCGGACGACAGCATTACGACGGGCAAACCGCTCACGTCGTCAACGAGCGAATTTCCGCTGTCGCAAAGCCCCACCGCCTCGACGCTTTTTCCGTTTGCTTTGATAACGACGTTTTTGGTGGCGCGCACGGACGAGGCTCTCTTTCTCGCAACGCATCTTGCGCAAACAATCGTCGATGCGACCGCAAGCGCAACGACTCCGAGAATCGCATACGAATTGACGTCGACTCCCAACGCAAACGAAACGCCGTAAACGATTCCTCCAGTCAGATATGTATAACAAACGAAACACACAAGCGACTTGAGATAATCTAACAATACGCAAACTCTACGCTTTCCTTCGTATTTGTCGAATATCAGCGTCATCATAGGAGCAAGCAACGCTTTGATAACTATACCTGCCCAACGAGGCGCAACCGCATACACCGTCGCGCATACCGAGCCGATAAGTACCGCAAGCGCCATGCGTAGTTTTCTTATTTTTCGATTCCTTGTAAACTGCACGGCAACGACAAGCAGAAAATCAACGGCTACGTTGTTGAACAGCACGAGTTCGATATAAACGCTCATAACGGAATCATATACCCGTCGAATCGTAAATTCTTTCCTTTTTTGTCGAGCATTACAAAAACGACAAACAAAAAGCCCTTGCAAAATGCAAGGGCAAATTAATCGTTATATCCGCACGGTTTTATATCCGCAAATGATTGCGATTAGAATGCCGTAAAATCAAATCGATACGATTAGAATACGGAAAATTGTTGTTTTTTAGTTTTATATTCAATCAGTCGCGGTCTCTTTTAAGTCTGCGCAAAAATGCGGGAACTTGTCTTGAGGACACGTCGATTCTGGAAGATTGAACGGTGTTTTGCGGCTCTTGAGGTTGAGGTGCCGGTTGAGGTTGTGCGACGGGTTGCACTACTGCGGCAGGCTGCTCTACGGGAGCTTGCGGTCTTTGTGCGCCGAAAGTCGGTCTGTTTGCAAAAATGTCTTGATTGTAAACGGGTGCTTCGACCTCTTGAGGTGCTTCGGGTTCTTTCTCCGCTTCAACGTTTGCCGCGGCTTGAGCAAATGCGCTCGAAAGCGGTCTTGCGGGTTGAGGTGCGCCGCTTCTTGCGGGAGCAACGTTTCTGTCAACGAAACCCGTTGCGATGATTGTGATTTCGATGTCTTTCTTATCGGGAACGAACGCCGTACCGAGAATGATGTTTGCACTCGGGTCGACAACTTGTTTTACGATGTCGCAAGCCTCCGTAACTTCGCCGAGCAACATATCTTCGCCACCCGTGATGTTGACGATGATTCCCGTTGCGCCTTCGATGTCCGTTTCAAGCAACGGGCTGAATACTGCGCCTCTGACTGCCTCGATAACTCTCTTTTCGCCTTTGCCGTAACCGATACCCATATGTGCGAGACCTTTGTTGGAAAGAATCGTACGCACGTCAGCAAAGTCAAGGTTGATAAGTTCGGGATTTGCGATAACGTCGCTCACGCCCTGTACGCCTTGACGAAGCACGTCGTCTGCGATTTCGAAAGCGCGTTTGAAAGAGATGTTCTTGTCAAGCACTTCGATAAGTTTTTGGTTGGGGATAACAAGGAGCGTATCCACGAAATTTTTGAGGTTCTTGATGCCTTCTTCCGCGTTTCTTTGACGTTGCGCACCTTCGAAGTTGAAAGGTTTGGTAACGACGGCAACGGTAAGAATACCCATAGATTTTGCGATCTCAGCAATGACGGGAGCGGCACCAGTACCCGTGCCACCGCCCATACCTGCGGTAATGAAAAGCAAATCGATGTCTTTGAGAGCGGCTTTGATGCGGTCGCGAGATTCCTCTGCGGCTTTTCTGCCCACTTCGGGGTCGGAGCCTGCGCCGAGACCGCCCGTCATATTTGCACCGAGTTGAATCTTGCAATGCGGAGCGACCAATGACATATTGAGTGCCTGCATATCCGTGTTCATAACCACGAAGCTCGCACTCTTGATACCTGCACGAATCATATTGTTGACGGCGTTGTTACCGCCACCGCCCACGCCTACTACGACGATGTTGGCTTTGCCCGGTTTCTTTTGAGACACGGGTTGATAAACCTCTTGTTCCTCGACGACGGGTTGTACGGGTTCTTCCTCGACGGTTTGAGGTTCTTCTTGTGCGGGTACATCTTCTACTTGTTCGGCATTCTCGACTTGAGGAGTCCAACCGAATTTTTCAAAATCTATCATTTTTTACCTCCGTTGAATAACTTTTTTATAAACGCTCCGAAATCGAATCTCGAGAGATTGTCAGCCATAATCAAAAGCGACGCTTTGGAACAATCGTCGGGCTTGACGAATCCCGGAAGTTTCGGAGTAACGATTTCTATATTTTTGCCGAGCTGTTCGCTCAAATATTTCTTTGCGCCGCGCATAGGAGCGATACCCTCGCCCGTGAGATAAACGGGCATATACGAAGGTGCGTCCTCCTCGATTTCCTTGAATATATCGGAGAAAATATCCACAAATACGTCAAGTCTGTTTTTTGCAATCTCGCAAGCGTCGATTGCGTAAACGACGTTCTCTCCGTCGCCAACAAGCACCGCTTCGTCGCTGTAGTTGAGATTGAGGTCGACAAGACGTTTTGCTTCTTCCGCCATATCGAATGGAACTTCGAGAGCCTCGAATATATCTGCGCCGATATGCGCACCGCCCATCGAGAAAGACTTCATTTCCAATATGCCTTCGCCTTTTGCGATGCAAACGGACGATGACAAATATCCGACGTCGATGAGCATATATACGTTGTCTCTCTGCTCTTTTTCCAAAAGAGACATACATTCCGCCCAACAGGTTGCGACGTATTTTACGTCGGTAAAACCGAGCGAAGCTGCCACTTCGTCAAACGTCTTGACAAACGACTTTTCGCAAAGCATATAAGACACGCAAGCGTCCACTTTGGTGGCTTCCATATCTCTTACGTCGGAGTAGATTTTTTCTTCTCCGTTGACGGAATAATATATTGCCGAAGTATTGATTGTCAAGTATTTGTCGGTGTCGAAATCGTCGCCCTTTTTGAGCAAATAATCAATATCGTCGTCAATCACTCGTCTTTGTCTGTCGAGACGAATGCCGACTTCCTTGGTAACGACCGTAACGAACTCTGCGGGAACGCCGATAAACAGGCGTTTCGTACGAGAATCGGCAGCTTTCATTGCGTCGAGCAAAACGGATTTTGCAATATCCGAAGTTTCCGCCTCGTCAAACCATTCGCCGTTTTCGTAACCTTGGTGTTGTTTTTCTACTATGGACTTAATGCCGAAAACGCTCTGCGCCCTTTTAGAGCCGACGATGGCACTTATCAGGCGAGAGTTGACGTCAAGAACGGCAATGTCTTTGGTAAAAATCGAACCCATATTCTCCTCAGGTAAACGCGCAAGCGCGCGTATAGCGCTATTATTTATATTTATATTATATAGAAAATAAATAGCGTGTCAATGCATTTGAAACAAAAAATACGGCAATTTTGCAAATTTTCGGCGTATTCCGCCGTTTATTGAGTTTTTATGATAGTTAATCCGCCGTTTTGCGCCGAACGACGCCTCCGAGAGAGCAAAAAACGTCCTCTATGCTCTCATATCCTCTGTCTATGTATTCCGAGCCGAAAACGTTTGTTTTTCCGTTGATTTTCAGCGCGGCAATCATAAGTCCCGCACCGCCTCTCAAGTCGCTCGCCATCAAAGAATCTGCCGCCGCGACGTCTTTGAGCGAACTGTTTCCGTAAACGGTCGCGACGTTGTTTTCGAGCCGAATATTCGCTCCGAGTTTGGCAAATTCCTTTGCGTGTGCAAACCTGTTTTCAAACACGGTTTCTTTTATACTGCTCACTCCGTCGGCAAAACACGCAAACGCGAAAAGTTGCGGTTGCATATCCGTGGGAAACATCGGATACGGCGCAGTCGCTATACGCACTGGGTGCGCGCGCCCGCACGAGCGCACGAACATTCCGCACTCGTCAGCGTCTATAGATATTTCTTCGGAGCGCAACGTTTCGACGACGGAGCCGAGATACTCGTCTCCCACTCCGTTTATTCGCACCTCTCCTCCGCACAGCGCAACGGCACTAAGCAACGTTCCCGCGACGATGCGGTCGCCTACGGGAGTAATGCGACAACCGCCGAGCTTATCGACGCCATCGATTTTTATTACCGACGAACCCTCTCCGCTTATGCGCGCGCCCATAGCGCGCAACCCCTGCGCGAGCGATATGATTTCTGGTTCTCTTGCAACGTTCACGAGCGTTGTTTTCCCCTGTGCGAGCGAAGCACACATTATCAGGTTTTCCGTTGCGCCGACGCTCGGAAATTTCAACACCACGTCCGCACCGTGCAATTTCTTTGCATAGCAACGAATACCGTTTCGAGTATATTCCGCCGTCGCGCCCATTCTTCGCAAACCGTCTATGTGAATATCAAGAGGTCTGCTTCCTATTTTGCAGCCTCCCGGCAAGGGCATTTCCACTTCGCCCAAAGACGCCAAAAGTGCGCCGAGCATAAACATAGACGAACGCATATCTTTGCAAAACGCCTCGCTCACGCGTGCGGTATTCGCACGCCCGCTCACGCTTATGTGCCTGCCTGCGCGCTCGACGCGCACGCCCAAGTTTTGCAAAAGTCCGCACATTGCCCTGACGTCGCTAATATCGGGACAATCGCATACGGTAACGGTATCGTCGCTTAAAATTCCCATTGCCATTAACGGCAAAACAGCGTTTTTCGCGCCGTGAACCGTGGTCTGACCGTACAACGGGTTTCCGCCTTCGATTTCGAAATACTCACTCATATTTTCCCTGTTTTTCGTGTTTTATAGTTTTTTTACTTTCAAAAAAGGTATCCGCTCTCAAATACGGAACGCCGTTTCGCGATATAGAATTAAGCACTCCGATTGCGCAAAGATACGCCACGAGAGAACTGCCTCCCGCGCTGACGAACGGCAACGGCAAGCCCGTAGGCGGCACCGCTCCGCAAACCACCGCCACGTTGAGCAACGCCTGAATACTCGTTATTGCCGTAATCCCCGTGGCAACGTAGCATGAGAATCTGTCTTGCGCTCTTTTGGCTATTCGTATGCCTCTGACGGCAATGATAACGAACAACGCCATAACCGCGGCAACTCCGAGCAACCCCGTTTCTTCGCCTATAACCGACAGAATAAAGTCGCTTTCCGCAAACGGCAAAAACAGATATTTCTGCCTCGATTCGAACAAACCGACTCCGAAAAGTCCGCCGCTTCCGAGCGCATAATACGATTGAATCAACTGATACCCTTCTTCCAAAGGAGAACTCCACGGGTCGAAGTACGCTTTGAGACGTTGGAGCCTGTAAGGCTCGAGCAATACGAGCGCAACCGCACCCGCAATCGCAGGAAGCAACAGCGCAATCAGATGCGACGTTTTCGCTCCGCTTGCGAACAGCATAATGAATATCACGCTTGCGACGCATATCGTTATCGACATATTCGGCTCGAGTATCAAAAGCACGCACACCGCGCCGCCGATAAGCAACGTTACGACAACGCTCGAAAACTTGCGCATATCCGCTCTGCTCGCAAAAGACGCGATTGCGATAACCATAAAGAATTTTGCATATTCGGACGGTTGAATCGTAAAGAATCCGAGATTAAGCCATCTTTTCGCGCCGTAACTTTCCACGCCGACGACGGGCAGAAAAACCATTGCCAGAAGCGCAAGCCCCAAAACGTAAACTATCGGCGTGATTTTTTTGATTTTGGACGCGTCGACAAACGATAGCGTCGTCATTGCGAAAACTCCGAGTACGAGAGCGACGGCTTGAGTTTTCACATAGTGAAAAGCGTCTCCGTATTGAAGATTCGCTCCGTAGCTCGACGCGGAGTAAATAAACAACAGCCCCAACGCCGACAACTCCAAAGCGACCGCAATCAAAACGCCGTCCGACTTACCGTAGCCGAGCAACCCGAGCGCACGAAATTCGCTTTGCGCATACGCACGCTCGTAGGCAGTCGTGCGCCCGCGAAAGCGCGCGCCCGCATTTATGCTTGCCGATTTTCTCATCTTTTTCTCTTGAGCGCGATTGCGTCGAATACCCGACCTCGCTCCTCAAAATTTTTATATCTGTCAAAACTCTTGCTCGCAGGCGAAAACAATACGTTTTTCGCTTCGGTTTCGTGTGCTTTCTGCAAGGCGCAAGCAAGCGCGTCGCTCAGGTTTTCTCTCACGGAAACGTCATATCCGTGCGCTTTTGCGCAATCGAAAATAACGTCTGCATTCTCTCCGCACGCAACGAATCCTTTTGCGCCGTCGGGCATATTTTCAAACAAATAATCGAAGTCCTCCTCCCCTTTCTGACCTCCGAGTATGAGTACGCAGTCGTCGCAACATTCGAGTGCGCACAGACACGCCGAAATATTGGTGGATTTACTGTCGTTGTAAACGTCAACTCCGTCGATTTTAGCGACGAATTGTCTGCGGTACTGCGGCTTTGCAAAGTCGGTAATCGCAGACGCAACGCAAAATGCAGACACTCCTCGCTCCATACACACGGCAACCGCGGCAAGCACGTTTTGCAGTTCCTCTCCCTTGAAATCGACGTCCTCGAGCGCAACGACGGGCTTTCCTTTGAAACAAACGAATCCCGACGACAGATACGCGCCGTCAAGTTCGACGTCGCGAGTGGAAAACGGCACTTTTTTCGCAACCGCCTGCGGTATCAGACCTCTGATAATCTCGTCGTCGGCATTGTACACTACCACGTCGCTTTCGCTTTGATTTCTGAAAATCATAGCTTTTGCATTGACGTAATTCTGCATCGTCTTGTGCCTTGACAAATGGTCGGGCGCGATATTCAAAAGCACAGCGACGTCGGGCGCGAAGTCTGGGCTGTTTTCCAACTGAAAACTGCTTGCTTCTATAACCGCGATTTCCGTTGCGTCGAGTTTGTCCGCAATGGAGCAGAACGGAATACCGATATTGCCCACCGCGTGCGAATGCAACCCCGCTCTTTTCAGAATGTGGTCGATAAGCATCGTCGTGGTCGTTTTTCCGTTGGTACCCGTAATTGCGATTTGCTCCGCAAGGCATATTCTAGACGCAAGCGACAGTTCGCTCACGACGGGAATATTGTCGAGCCTCGCGTCAAGCAAAAAGTCTCTGTTTGCGTCCACTCCGGGACTCAACACGATTATATCCGCTCCGTCGAAAACTCCCGTGCTGTTCGTGGCGTGGTCGGCTTTCGCATCGTCGTCGTAAACGATTGCTTTTGCCCCCTTTTCCCTGACCAATTCGTACGCTGCCAAACCGCTTATACCTGCGCCGTATATCACGACGTTTTTGCCGACAAGTCTCATATCGTCCTCGCAAAAATCAAAGTCAGCGCGCCTCCTATCATACTCGCGACGAAATATATCGTGACGATTTTCGACTCGTGCAGTCCTTTCATCTCGAGATGATGATGAAACGGTGCCATAAGGAAAATGCGTTTTTTCGTGAGTTTGAAGGAAATCACCTGCAATATAACAGATATGCTTGACCAAACGAACATTATACCTGACGTAACGATTAAAAGCGGTTTTTTGATAAATACGGCAACCGACGCGCACGCCGCGCCGAGTGCGAGCGAGCCTGTATCTCCCATCATAATCTTTGCGGGATAACCGTTCAGAACGACGTAACCGAGCAAACTGCCGAGCATAGAAACGCAGAATACTCCGAGCGACAGAATCTGCGCCGCATAATCGGCGTCTCCTGCAGAGACCGCATCGTTATATTCAAAGAATATAAGCATGGCAAACCAGATAAAATACGCAATAGACGTATACCCTGCGAGTCCGTCGAGGCCGTCTGTCAGATTTACGGAGTTGGTCGTCGCAATATAGACGAGCGCGACGAAAGGAATTATCCCCCAACTCATCTCGAACGTATGCGTGGTAAACGGCAGACAAATCTGCGTGCCTATAAACTTCGACGCATAAACGAAATAGCCTGCCGCAAGCCCGAGTCCGACTTGTCCGATTATTTTCTGATAAGGCTTGAGTCCGAGATTCCTCGAATATCGAATTTTGATAAAATCGTCAAGAAATCCGAGTATGCAAAAGCCCGCCGTTACGACCGCCGCAACGATTGAAAACCATTGAAATTCCACAAGCGAAAAAACGAGAGTCGGTATGAGAAAAATAAAACCGCCCATAGTCGGAGTTCCCGTTTTTCCCGCGTGTTGTTTGACGTATCCGAGTACCGTTTGCTTGGCTTTCAGCTTGCTCATCAGTTTGACGATAAGAGGCGCGATAAGCAATGCAAAAACCGTCGAGCAAATGAAATACGTCAGCAATTTATTGAGCGCGCTCATCTTACCTGTCCGTATCTCGCAACGACGTCAAAGTCACTATACGGTATCTTTTTCCCCTTTATTTCGAGGTAATTTTCGTTGCCTTTCCCCGCTATTACGAGAGTGTCGCCCTCCTCCATTTCGGAAAGAGCAAAACGCACGGCTTCGGTTCTGTCCACGATGCATTTCAAATCTTTGACGGACACGCCCCACTCAATCTGCTTTATGATGTCCATAGGGTCCTCGCTCCTCGGATTGTCGCTCGTAAGCACGATATAATCGCTGTATTCCGAAGCGATTTTTCCCATCTGCGCACGCTTGGACTTATCTCGCTCTCCGCCGCAACCGAACACGGTTATCAACCTCGATTTGGTTATCGTGCGCGCCGTCGAAAGCAAGTTTTTCATACCTTCCGGCGTATGTGCGTAATCTATGATTATCGTGCCTTTTTCGCACTTCAAAACGGAGAAACGTCCTTTTACCGATTTTATTTTCCGCACGGCGTGCGACAGCGTTTGCGAGTCTATCCCCAGTCTGTGCGCAACTGATATTGCGGCAAGCAGATTGTACACGTTAAACTCTCCGAAAAGCCTCGACCTTACGTCTACTATGTCGTCGCAAAGATTTGCAACGAAACTTATTCCGTCAATATCCTCCCTTACGTTGACCGCAAAGCAGTCCGCAGGATTATAAAGCCCGAAACTTATCGTTTCGACGTCTTTATCTTCTAATCGATTGAGCAAAATGCGTCCGCTTTCGTCGTCCACGTTGATAACGGCGCACTTGCAGCCTCCGTTTTCGAAATAGGACATTTTTACTCCTCGATACGCCGAAAAATCTTTGAAATAGTCCAAATGGTCCTGCGAAACGTTTGTAAGCACGGCAACGTCCGCTTTTATATCCCCGAGTTTTTCGAGATATATAGCGTGCGCGCTCACTTCGGCAATTACGACTTCCACGCCTTTGGTTCGCATCTTGAAAAACAGTTCGTTAAGCTCGAACGGGTTGGGCGTAGTCAGGCTTTGCCCAACCTTTTCGTCGAGAATATAGTGTCCTTCCGTGCCGATAAGCCCCGTTTTCACACCTGCAAAAGTCAGTATTGAGTTTATATAATGCGCCGTCGAGGTTTTTCCGTCCGTTCCGACGACCGCAACGAATTTCATTCCGTCGAGAGGTCTCAAAAACCAGTTCTCGCACACGAGCGCGTACGCCTTACGCACGTCTTTGACAAGGACGTAAGCAACGCCGCTTGCAGGTACTTTTTCAGTCAAAACCACAAAGTCCGCGTTTATGGAATCTATATACTTGTTTCCGTCGTCATTGACGCCTTCCATACATACGAACATATCTCCGTCAACGACTTCTTGCGAAGAAATTTTGACGCCTTTCACTTCGGTATTCAAATCCGCATTTATCGATAACACGTCGACGTCTTGCAAAAGTTTTTCAAGTTTCATACAGTAACTCCTTTTGGGTTGATACACTCATAATAATGAGTGTAGAAAACAAATTCAACCCAACCGCAAAATAAGACGCGAACGGAAAATCTTTTCGGCTTTTAAGTTACCAACAGCACGGCGTTTCGCTTGTCGACTTCAACTCCCGAAAGCGGATATTGCGACTTCACCACGTCTCCCTCTCCGTCGATTTCGCAATACAATCCGAGTTTTCTCAGTTCCGCTCTCGCGCTTGCGACGCTCATTCCTAAAAACGACGGCAATTCGAACTTTTCTCCGATAATCTCGGCTTCTTTCCCCGTATAGGTCGGATTGATTGAAAGATACGCAAAAACGCTTTCGAATATGTCTCCCACCATAGGCGCGGCAACCAACGAACCGTAATACATATACCCCTTTGGTTCGTCGACGATAAACAGCACTCCGTAATTTGCGCCCTCGCTTACGGAAAAACCGAGGAAAGACGATATATATTTGCCTCTCGCGATTTGTCCGTTTTCGTATTTTTGCGCCGTACCCGTTTTGCCGAGAATTTTATACCCGGGGACGTACGCTCCCTTTCCGCTACCGTCGGTAACCACTCTTTGGAGCAATTCGCACATCGTATCGGAAGCGTTTTGAGATATAACTCTCTCTCCCGACGAAAGAGCCTGCGATGCTACCACGGTTCCGTCGGACGAGACGACTCTGTTCATAAGATGCGGAAAAACGCGCACGCCGCCGTTGACCACGCTCGAAGTCGCGCTCAACAATCCTATCGGCGTAACGGCAACCGCCTGTCCGAAACCTATACGAGCGAGGTCTACGTTTTTTACGAGTTCCTGCTTGATAAAAATACCGCTCGTCTCCCCCGTCATATCAACGCCCGTTTTGCTCGCAAGTCCGAATTTGCGCAAATAATCGTAAAAAGAATCCGTTCCCATACGCAACGCGCAGTCCATAAACACGCAGTTGCAACTGCTTTCCACGCCTTGTCCGAAATCTATCGAGCCGTGACCTCTCGCTTTCCAACATCTGATTTTTTTGCCGTCAACCGACCTCGAACCCGCACAATAAAACCTGTCCGTCGTGCGTACTTTTCCGCAATCGAGCGCAGACGCCGCAGTAAGTATCTTGAAAGTCGAACCGGGTTCGTACACGGTTGAAATAATCTTGCTTTTCGACGTTTCGAACAAAGCGGTTAAATCGTCTCTCGGGACGTCGTTCAAATCGAAAGACGGATATTCGCACAGCGCGACGATGCCGCCGTTCGTATAATCCATAACTATACACGCAACCCCTTTGGGGTTGAATTTGGCAACAGCATTGCGCACCGCGCCCTCGACTATTGCCTGAATTCCCGAATCGAGAGTCGTCTCCACGTTCATTCCGTCGATGGCAGGCAGATAATACTTTGCGCCGTCTCCGATTCGTCTGCCGATAAGGTCGGTTTCGGACAAAATCTGCCCGTCCACTCCCGTCAGATACTTATCGTAATACGATTCGATTCCCGTTTGCCCGAATCCGTCGGAACTACAAAAACCCAAAACCTGAGTCATAAAATCGCCGTAGGGATAATACCGATGATTATCTTCGGAATAATAGATACCGCTCAATCCGCTGTCGTAAACTTTGGTAAGTTCCTCTTTTGTTACTTGCGTGGCAACGGTAACTTCGCTCGTGCGTTTGGACACTTTTTGCAGCGTGCTTTCGTATTCGTAGCCGAAAACGTCGCACAAAACTCTCGCAACGCCCTCTTTATCCGTCGCGTCGCTCGGACGGACGTACAGATTGTATCTCGTAGACGTGGACGCAAGCACTTTGCCGTTTTTATCGAGGATACTTCCCCTTACGGCGTCCGTCGGCACGTCTCGCAACCATTGCCCGAGTGCTTTTACCTGCAAAGACGAGCCTTGCGCCACCATTACCGCAATCATTTTGCAGAATACGGCGACAAACAAAAAGACCGTCAGCAGCAAAACCGTTGACAGCCTTTTTGTTGGATTATAAAGAAGATTGGGGTTTGTTTTTTTATTTGTCGATGCGAACTTCATATTTGGAATTTATTCCGAGAGAGTCCGCATTATTCGCGTCGTGCGTTTGAATTATTCCGACTTTGGAAGTAGGAGTAACCGCTTTTCCGCCGTTGATTTTGGTTGCGTTTACGATTATGAGCGACGCAACGAGAGCGATAACGGCAAGATATACGCCGAGAATGATTTTACCTTTGGTGTTGAGACGGCCGCGTTGTCTTTCTTCGGTCGTGTCTTGAGTTCTTTGCGCTCTGCGAGCAAACAAAGAAGTACGAGGTCTTTGTTGTGCCGCCTCTCCGAAAACGGGACCGTCGGCGGAGGTATGCGCAAGTCTGTCGTAAAGTTCCTGCTCGCTCAATCTTTCGGTATCGTGAGCGGTAAACTCGTAAAAAGATTCGGGAGCGGCGGTTTGTGCCGGTGCCTGATATTGAACGGGTTGCGCATATTGAGTTTGCGCATATTGATTTTGCGTATATTGAACGGGCGCTTGGTATTGCATAGGTTGTTGTACGGGTGCGCCTGCACGCAAATTATCGTAAAAAGGATACTCGCGAGTTTGATATTCGCTCGATTGGGGTGCAACGTAAGGACGAGCCGCTTCGTAAGTTCTCACGCTCTCGACGCTTCTGGGTGCTTGAGCGGGAGCCATATCGAAATTGTAGCGAGCGGGTTCCGCTTGATTTTGGCGCGCATAGGTATTGCGCGAGGATTTGAAATCTTCGTATGAAGGAAAACTTTCAACGCTTCCCTGATTTACGCTTTGTGTGTTTCTGCCTAACAATTCGTCCAAAGTGATTGCCATGATTTACCCCTTTTTAGATTATCGATTTTTCTCTTTTAACCCTGTTAGATAATCGATAGTGTCCTTCTTTATTTCAATCTTGTTTTTTCGTTTCGTTATTTGTTCACACTCGCTCTACTACCCTGAGTTTTGCGCTTTGCGAGCGTGTGTTTAACTTAAGTTCTTCCTCGCTTGCAACGACTGGTTTCTTGTTTACGAGTTCGACTTCTTGCACCTTTCCGCATACGCACACCGGAAAATCCGGAGGACAAGTACACGACAGCGAAAGTTGCTTGAAAGCGGATTTGACTATTCTGTCCTCGAGCGAATGGAACGTTATTACCGCCATTCTTCCGCCCTTTTTGAGTCGTCTTGCCATTGCGGTAACCGCCTCGTCAAGCCTTGACAACTCTCCGTTCACTTGTATGCGTATTGCCTGAAACGTACGCTTTGCAGGATGTCCGAACTTCCATCTCGTTTTTGCAGGATAACTGTCCTCAACGATTTTGGCAAGCTCGAGCGTCGTTTCGATAGGTTTTTTATTTCTGTGATTTACTATGTTTCTCGCAATCTGTCTTGCAAGTTTCTCCTCTCCGTAATCGAACAGTATTCTTGCAAGGTCGCTTTCGTCGTAACCGTTGACGACTTCGTACGCCGTGAGCGTCTGGTCTCTGTCCATTCGCATATCGAGCGGAGCGTCTTTCATATAGCTGAATCCTCTTTCCGCATTGTCGAGCTGATAACTCGATACGCCGAGGTCAAGCAGTATTCCGTCGACTTCCCCGATTCCGAGAGCGTCGAGATTTGCGATAAGATTTTTGTAGTCGTCGTGAACGAATGTGATTTTATCGAGATAATCTTTCAGCCTTTCTTTTGAGGCCGCCAAAGCGTCCGAGTCTCTGTCCACGCAAATCAATCTGCCGTTTGCGCCCAGTCGCTTTACAATCTCAATTGAGTGTCCCGCGCCGCCTACCGTACCGTCGACGTAGATTCCGTCGGCTTTGATTTTGAGACCGTCGAGACATTCGTTCAACATCACGGGAACGTGTGCAAATTCCATTTTCACACCCCGTATTTTTTGAGGTCTTGAATCATCTTGTCAATCTTTTGAGGGTCAAGCACTCCGTACCTTGCGTCCCAAGTTTCCGCAGGCCACACTTCGAGATAAGTTGCCTTGCCGACGAACACGAGTTCTTTTCCGACGTTGTATTTATCCTTGACGTTTTTATCGAGAGTAACTCTGCCCTGTGCGTCCTCCTCCAGAGGTCCGCTGAACGCGAACACGCTCGAGGTAAATTCGTCGGTATCGGAAGTGTACGGATTTTGATTGATGAACGGTGCGAACATTTCTTCGAATCTTTCTTCGGGAACGATATAGAGGCAACCGTTTTTGCCGGGCATATAATAGGGATTTGCGCCAAGCCCTTCGCGGAACTTAACGGGAATCCTGAACCTATTTTTTTCGTCAAGCGAGTGACGATAATTGCCGAGCATAAATTTTGCCATATCTGCTTCCTTTCGAGTGCAATACACCCTTCACGCTTGTTATTGTATAACAATATAAAAAACTTGTCAATAGAATTTTCCATTTTTGACCACAAAATTTTTCCGTCTGTTTAGTAGGTTTTTCCAAAATTATTCATTTTGATTTGATTCACAAGTAAACTATATACAAAATCGAATTTTATTCATTTCTTATAACGCAAAAGCCCCTCTGTTTATTGATTTTTCCGTAAAAACGAGTTCAAGATTTATCGCATAAAATGCGCGGTAAGCAACAAAATCAATCGCTTCGCATATATTGCAACAAATATATAAGGAGGTAAAAAGATGTCTTTTTGCAACAACAATTCCACTCCCGACAGATGTCCCGGGAACATCAGCGGCAATCCGATGAACGGACTGTGTGAAAAAGTTTGCATTCAAACGATAAAAATCTTTGACGCCTGTATGATGCAGACGAGCATAGATGCAACGGTAACTCTTACCAATTTATCCCCTGCAAACCCCACGCTTCCGCTCACGTTCGTAAGCGGTTCTTCAACCTCGTCGGTAGGCACGATAACCGCCCTTACCGTAACGCCGATTGCAGACAGACCGGGACTATCCAGAGTTACGGCAACCATATCAATACCCATTCAGATTGCCTACACCGACGCAAACGGCGTGGCAGGCACGGGTACGAGTACCGTAAGTATCAACCAAGACGTCGTAATGTGCGTGCCGACAGGCAGCGTAATCGCGCCGAATATTGCGGCAACGGTCAATATGGCGTCCCCGAGAGGCACATACGTCAGCGACAATACGTTTAACATCACTTGTTGCGTGACGGTAATTATGAGCGTGCAAGCACCCGTCAATCTTCTCGTTCCGTCGTACGGATACTGCAAGATTCCGCCCTGCACGGAGTTCAGTCAAGACGCGTGCCAAGGCGTATTCGACCTTCCGATTTTCCCGACGTAAGAAAGTCAACGAGCAACGTAGGTTGCAATACTTAAAAATGGCGACGCAAGTCGTCATTTTTTTATAAAAAGCATATAATTATATATTATTATTCCATACGCATAAGTTAAGCAAAAACCAAATATCGGCAATCATTGTGCCAAAACGTTGAAAATCGCAAAGATGTGTGATAATATATCGGTATGAAAATCTTTGCCATCAGCGACCTACATCTTTCTTCGTCCGTTGAAAAACCGATGGATATTTTCGGCGACGGTTGGCAGAACCATTTTGAAAAAATCAGCCTTGACTGGAAAGAAAAAGTCGGCGCGGACGACCTCGTTCTGCTCGGCGGAGATATGTCGTGGGGACTCACGGTGGAGGAAGCAAAACCCGATTATGAGCAAGTCTCCCTTCTCCCAGGCGAAAAATACGTCGTAAAAGGCAACCACGATTATTATTGGAATTCCCTCAGCAAGATGCGCAAAGCATTTCCGTCTTTCCGTTTCATTCAGAACAATGCGTACAGAATAGAAGCGTCATCCCCTCACGAAGCGAAACTTTTTGCCGAACAGGAAGCAAAAAAGAACAAACTCGGAGTTTCCGACGACAACGCTCGTTATTCAAAAGCGGTTATAATCGCAGGCACGAGAGGCTGGACGATTCCCGACAAATCGGACGAGGATACCTCCGTGTTCGACAGAGAACTCGTACGCCTCGAGCTTTCTCTTTCGAGCGCAAAATCTATGCGCAAAGACGGAGACGTTCTTATTGCGATGTTGCACTATCCTCCCTTTGAAGCAACTTATCAAAGTACGCCCGTCACGGACATTCTCGAAAAATACGACGTCGATTACGTCTTATACGGACACCTTCACGGCAAAAACGTAAGAGTGACTCCGCGCATAAACAAAAACGGTATAGAGTATATTCTCACGTCGTGCGACCTCGTTGACAACAAATTGATAGAAGTGTGCGAAATCGTCGATTAACCGATAATAATTGTAAAAGTATTACAATAACACCGCATTTTTAGAGTAATTTGCAAAAAAAATAAGCCGTTTCGGAGTTTTTACACCGTTACGGCTTTTTGTTTTCGATAAATTATATTTCAAATTTCAACAGTCGGAATCGCTTTTCGCATCGACGTTTTCGGCATTATTCGTCGGCTTTACGGCGTTTTCAAGCAACATATCGATGCGAGCAAGCACCGCTTCTTTGCCCGTCTTTGCCGTTGACGACGTAACGATAATATCGTTTACTCCTACGCACAACGCGGTTGCGACTACCGCTCTGCACTTTTGCTGTTGAGCGCGAGAAAGTTTGTCGGCTTTGGTTGCGATAATCGTGAACGGGATATGATAGGCATAAAGAAAATTGATTAACATCTTATCGTCCGCAGTCGGTTCGTGCCTTAAGTCTACAAGAACGAAAACGTTGATAAGATTCTCGCTCGTGACGAGATATTTTTCAATCAAGTCTCCCCACTTTTGTTTTTCTTGTCTATTGACTTTTGCATATCCGTATCCCGGCAAATCGACAAAATAATATTGACCGTTGTTTATTTCAAAATAATTGAGCAATCTCGTACGCCCCGGTTCTTGCGAAGTTTTGGCAAGTTTATTTTGATTTACCATAAAATTGATAAAGGACGATTTCCCGACGTTCGACTTGCCCGCAATGGCAATCTCGGGTACGTTGTAATTCGGAATATTCTTTGCGTCAGCTACGGATATGACGAATTTTGCTTGCTTTATCATTTTTCCCTCCGTGCGATATTATGATTTCTCTTTTGAATTTTCTTGTCAAAAACAGCGCATCTAATGCGCTGTTTTTGCAAAATATGTCGTTATGCGATTTGATTGTTCGTCTTTTCGTCGACTTGTTTATACACCACTATCGGCTTTTCGGTTTTGTCAATAGCCGCTTTTGTTACGATAACCTTGTCGATATTGTTGTCCGACGGAATCTCGAACATAAGCTCGAGCAATACGTCCTCGAGTATCGCTCTCAAGCCTCTTGCGCCCGTATTGAGTTGAATTGCCTTTGCCGCAACCGCTCTGAGAGCCTCGTCCTCGAATTCAAGCGTAACGCCGTCGAGAGCAAACTGATACTTGTATTGCTTAACGAGAGCGTTTTTAGGTTCGGAAAGAATCTTTACGAGAGCGTTCTCGTCAAGAGCGTTAAGACCTACGACAATAGGCACACGACCGACGAATTCGGGAATCAAGCCGTATTTGATAAGGTCCGCAGGCTGCAACGCTTCGATAAGTTCGTCATAGCGATAATCGACCGTACCTTTAACCGCAGAACCGAAACCGAGCTTGGAATTGTCCTTTCTTTGGTCGATAATCTTGTCCAAATCCACGAATGCACCGCCGCACAGGAACAAAATATTTGTCGTATCCAACTGGTAGCACTCTTGATTGGGATGCTTTCTGCCGCCTTGCGGAGGCACGCTTGCAACCGTACCCTCGATAATCTTGAGCAACGCTTGTTGCACGCCTTCGCCGCTTACGTCGCGCGTTATGGACACGTTCTCGCCTTTCTTTGCGATTTTATCGATTTCATCGATGTATACGATGCCGACTTCCGCTCTTTTCAAATCTCCGTTTGCGGATTGAATGAGTTTGAGCAGGATATTTTCCACGTCCTCTCCGACGTAACCCGCTTCGGTAAGCGTCGTTGCGTCCGCAACTGCAAACGGAACGTTGAGAATCTGCGCAAGCGTCTTTGCAAGCAAAGTCTTACCCGAACCCGTAGGACCGAGCAAAAGCACGTTGCTTTTTTCGATTACGACGTCGTCGTTATTTTTGTTTTTGATTTGATTTATGCGCTTATAGTGATTGTAAACGGCAACGGACAGCACTCTTTTTGCGCTGTCTTGCCCGATGATATACTCGTCGAGTTTTGCCTTAATCTCTTTAGGCGTATACAGACTTATGCCGTCGTTTGCGGTTTTTTGGTCTTTTCCCAACAAATACACACATTCGTCTATACATTCGTTGCAAATGTTAATGCCGTTCGGACCGCTGATAATCTTATCGACTTCGCTTGCGCCCTTGCCGCAAAAACTGCAATGTTGTTCTTTGTGATAATTTTCCATATTGATTTATATACTCCGATTGTCAACGAGTTATACCTGTCCGTCTGCGATTTACAGACGAATCGGCACGGTTAGCGTCGAATTATTTTCTCGAATAGAAAATCTTGTCCACAAGACCGTATTTTTCCGCTTCTTCCGCCGTCATATAGAAATCTCTGTCCGTATCGACTTCGATTTTGGAAAGAGGTTGCGACGTATTTTGCGCAAGAATATCGTTGATGCGCTTTTTGGTCTTGAGAATTTCGTTGGCTTGAATGGCAATATCGCTTGCCTGTCCCTGCGCGCCGCCGAGAGGCTGATGAATCATAACTTTCGCGTTCGGCAAAGCGTATCTCTTTCCCTTTGCGCCCGACGAGAGCAAAAACGCGCCCATCGAAGCCGCCATTCCTATACATATCGTGGAAACGTCGCACTTGATATAGTTCATCGTATCGTAGATTGCAAAGCCTGCTGAAACGGAACCGCCGGGGCTGTTGATGTACAAACTAATATCTTTCGTGGAATCTTTGCCTTCGAGATAGATAAGTTGAGCGACTACGAGGTCGGCAACGTTATCGTCGATTTCTCCGGTCAAAAAAATGATTCTGTCCTCGAGCAAGCGAGAATAAATGTCGTATGAACGCTCGCCTCTGCCCGTTTGTTCGATGACCATAGGTATAAGTTGATTTTTGATATTCATTGTATCCTCCTACCGTCCTCGGACGGTATCGATTGCAAAACCTTTTGTATCAATGTCATTAACGAATTGTCGTTTTTTGACATCGATAAGGTTTTATACGCTTTCCGCTTGCAAAACGTTGCAAGCGGAAAGACGAGCATATATGTTTTTGTCAAAACACTTAAATTTTACACAAAACCTTCGAGACTTATTCTGCGTCTACAGCGGGTTTTGCTGCCTTTTTGGTTGTTTTTTTGGCAGCGGGCTTCTTTTCCTCGGTGTTTGTGTCGTCTTTAGCTTCGGCTTCTGCGTCCGCTTTCTTTGCCGCAGTCTTTTTTGCGAGATTCTCTTTGGTAAGGAAATCGAGAAGTTTCTCGTTCATAATGGAGTTGACGATATAATCGACTTGCTCTTTATGGAGAGTTTTCTTGAATTCTTCGACGGTTTGAGAACTTTGCTCTGCGAATTTTGCCATCTTATCTTCAATCTCTTTGTCCTCAATCTTAAGGTCCTCTGCTTTGATGAGAGCTTCCATAACGAGGCGAACTTTAACCGACTTGGACGCTTGGTCTTTGTATTGGTCAACGAGTTGGTCTCTGGTCATATTGAGATATTTGAGATAATCGTCAAGTTTGAGACCTTGATACATAAGACGATATTCGAATTCGTGAACCATCTCGTCTGCTTCGCGGTCAATCATTGCTTGCGGAATCTCGACTTGAGACGCGTCGACGATTTTCTCGACTACCGCATCCTCGAACTCTCTGTCGACTTTCTCTTGCGCTTCCTTGGTAAGTTGCGCTTTGACGTCGGCTTTGTACTCTGCAAGAGTGTCGAATTCGGAGATTTCTTTTACGAACTCGTCGTCGACCGTCGGCAATTCTTTAACTTTGACTGCTTTAACCGTGCAAGCAAACACAGCTTCTTTGCCTGCGAGGTTTTCCGCCTGATAGTTCTCGGGGAAAGTGACTTTCACGTCTTTAACGTCGCCTGCCTTAACGCCGACGAGTTGCTCCTCGAAACCGGGGATAAACGTGTTGCTGCCAAGCTCGAGGTCATAATTCTCTGCGCTGCCGCCTTCGAATTTCTCGCCGTTTACGCTGCCGACGAAGTCCATAGAAACGATGTTGCCGTTGACTGCCGCCGTGTCGACCTCAACGAGACGAGCTTGTTTTTCTTGCTCTTGAGCGATTTTTTCGTCAACTTGTTTTGCCGTGACTTTGACCGCTTTCTTTGCAGCGTTCAAACCTTTATATTGACCGAGAGTAACTTCGGGCTTTACAACCATAACGATAGAATATTTGACGCCGCCGTCCTCCGTCATATCGACGTCGCACACGCTGTCGACCGCTACGAAATCGTATTCTTCTTTCGTTTCGAGTTCGTTCAAAGAAGCGTCGATGAGTTCGTTAACGGCATCGCTGAAGAAAACGCCTGCGCCGTACATACCCTCGATAATCTTTTGAGGAGCGTGTCCCTTTCTGAAACCGGGGATAGCGTATTTGTGTTTCGTCTTTTCATACGCTTGTTTGATTGCTTTGTTGAAACTGTCCTTGTCAACCGTGTAGTTGAACTTGACTTGGCTCTTTTCCAACTTTTCTACTGTGTAGTCCATTTGTCCTCCATTCCGCAACGCGTTGCGCATACGGATATATATTTTCATTACAAGTAGAAGAATTATATCATACGGGCATACAAAAATCAAATGATATTGCGGGATATTTTTGCGATTTTGAGTCAATATGACCGCTCGATTGAAATATTCGGTTGCAAACTGCCGCCCCAAACGCCTTATAAGCACCGAAAAACACGGATTATTGCGATTTCTATTGTAAAAATCCGAGCGTTTTGGTATGATAACGGTATGGGAAGCGACTTATTTGCGCTAAACGCGCTCGCAAAAGAACTCGATTCTGCCCTGAAAGGCGCGAGAATAGACAAAATACAACAACCCGAAACAGACGAGTTGCGCTTTTTTATGCGCTCGAAAGGCAAAAACGTATGTCTCGTCGCGTCCTGCAATGCGGGTGCGCCCCGTATTCATCTCACGCAAAGCAAAAAACAAAGTCCGCTCGTCGCGCCGAATCTTTGTATGCTTATGCGCAAATATCTGATAAACGCAATCGTCGACAGCGTCGGGATATACAATTCCGACCGCATCGTTTACGTCAAATTCAATGCAAAAACGGAGATGAGAGACGACGCGGATTTCTACGTTTTCGTCGAGATTATGAACAGATATTCCAACATTGTTTTTACGGACGAAAACCTAATCATTTTAGACGCCGTAAAGCATCTTCCCCTCGACGTCGCGCGTGACCACGTCGTACTCCGTGGAGTAAAGTATTCTCCCGTCACACAAAAGAAAATCAGTTATCTAAACAAGCGTTTTGAGGTTTTTGACAACTTTACGGGCGGAGACTTACACAAGTTTATCCAAGACAATATTTCGGGATTCTCGGGTGCTACCATAAACGAAATTCTGCTCCGAGCAAACCTCGATTGCGACGTTGCAGGCTTCAGCGAGCAACAACGCTCGAGACTTGAAAAAGTCATTTGCGATTTTGCGGATTTACAAGAAAACTCAATCGATTCCGTGCAAGACGACGAGGACCGTCCGACTGCCGATAGCCGTTCTTCTCTCGAGCTTCAACCCTGCGTAATAAACGATAAAGAAGTCTACCCCATAGTTTATCGCACTCTTGCAAACGCCGACGGAAGCAACGTAACCGAATTTAACTCGATGAGCGAAGCGTACGACGCGCTTACCACCGACTGCGACAAAGAAATTCGCAACAAAGCCAGATTGAAATCGCTTGCAACCATAGCGAAAAGACTGCATCAAAAAATCGAAAAAAACATCGCAATCGATTTGCAACGCCTCAAAGAATGCGAGGATATGGACACTCTAAAACTCTACGGAGAGCTTATCGTAAGCAATATTTATCGCATCAAAAAGGGAGACGAAAGCGTAAAATGTCTCAATTATTACGACAATACCGAAGTCGTAATACCCCTCGACGCCAGATTGACTCCGTCAAAAAACAGCACGGCTTATTATACAAAGTATAATAAACTTAAACGCGCAAAAGAGTTTGTAAGCAAAAAACTCGTCGAGGACAGAGATTTGCTCGAATACGTCAAATCCATAGAAGAAGAAATAGCGTCACTTCCCTACGAAAGTCAAACCACGGCAATCGAAGAAGAATTGGATATGCTCGGCGGAACGAGAAAAAAATCGCAAAAAAACAAAGTCCGCCGTGAAAAACCCGAACCGCCTTTCGTATACGAAATCGACGGCTTTACCGTGTACAGAGGCAAAAACAATCTCCAAAACGACGAATTGACTTTCAAGATAGCGTCCTCGAACGATATTTGGATGCACATCAAAAACGAACACGGCGCACACACGATTATCGTGACCGACGGCAGACAAGTGCCTGACAACGTTCTCAAAATCGCGGGAGAAATTACTGCAAGTACAAAACAAGCAAGCGTGGAAGTGGACTACACAGAACGTCGCAACGTAAAGAGAAAACCCGACGGACATCCGGGGCAAGTGATTTACGTCGGATACAAAACGCTCGTAGCCGCTCCGAACACGCATAAGGAATTGCAAAAATAAAGGCGGTTTCAAAGCAAAAATCCGATTTGCCGAAACTTCAAAAACTTACGTTTTATATAGCAAAAAGCCCTTGAATCGAGGGCTTTTTGCATTGAATTCATATCGTTTTGCAAAATAACGATTATTCGCTAATTACGCCGTCGCGAAGATTGTCGGCAATCTCCTGACTTACTTTGTTTGCCTGTTCTTCACTCAATACCGCAATTTCTTTTTCGTCGTCGGATATTTCCGCAACGGAAGCGTTTCCGTTTTGAACGTCCTCGACGGACTTCTCTACCATTTCGTCGACAAACTCGTCCTCTGCGGTTTCTTGTTCCGCAACGTTTACGTCAACGTCAAGACCTTCTTCGACCTTTGCGATTTTCTTGGGAGCGGCAGACGGGAACAATGCAAAGAAATGGCTTCCCTTGCATACGAATATCTCGCGTGCGATAATCATACAAACAAACGCTATCGTTCCGCCGAACGTAACGTCGCTCATATAGTGCGCACCGACCACGATACGGCTGATTGCAACGAGCATCGTGATTGCAATCGGAATGAACCAACAAGCGATTTTAACGCCTTTTTTGCTCTTTTCGCTCTTGAAATCGATAACGTCGGGCAACATAATAAGCGCATAAGACATACCTGCCGCACAAGTATGACCGGACGGGAAAGATTTGAATGCGTCGCTTGCACCGGGGAATAAGCTCACAAAACCGTCGATAATCTCTTTATCGGGTTGACCGTTTGCAATATACCAAGGGGTGTAATCTCTGATTCCGTCGGCTTTCAGCTTTTGACCGAATTCGGTATTCAACGCTCTGTATCTCATACGACCTACGGGGTCTTTGACAATCATAATAAGCAAATTCGCAACGACGACAGCCGCCAAAACCGCAATGACCCACCAAATAAGTTTTTTCAACGTTTCGGGTTTGAGATTTTTGAATGCGAAAACCACAAATGCCTGTATCGTAAGCGCAACGAGCCACTCTATTGCGACAACCGCACCGTCGTGACGGAATTCGTACACGATAGAACCTGCCGCCGAGCCGACTTGCGCCGCGGCGTGTTCGAGAATATATCTGATTATATCTTTGATATAGAACCACCACGCAACCGAGCCGACTACCGCAAAGACGACTGCGAGCGTAACGCTCCACCACTTTTTGTCGACAACCTTTGCAAAGAACCAGCACAAAATCGCCGTGCAAACCGCAAGTACGATATATATCGGAGACGTTCCGACTGCTTCGCCTACAACGCCGTATACGTCGTTTGCAATATAATCGCCGTCTTTCAAGGCGTTTTTAGTGAGAATATTGCTAACTTGTAAATCGTAAACGGATGCAACCGCAATAAGCGCGGCAAAGATTACCACGAACAGTACGACTGCTATAATCGTTTTGTTTTTAAGAGATAGAGATTTCATATTTTTCCTCTTTTATCTTTAATATAGATTATTTTAGCATATAGAGTGAAAATTATCAAGGGGGAAATATAAACTATGCCGTTTTGTCGTTTTATCCCCGTCAAAATGACATAAGTATTATAAAATTTGTCGTTTTATAAAATAGTTTTGTACATTTTCGAGGTTAATTGCGCGCTTATACACCAAACAACGCAATCAAACATAAAATCGAAAAAAGCGAAACGAAACAAAAAAAACAAACGCTCCAAAGAGCGTTTGTTCCTATCATATTGCCCCGCACCGCCGTGTGATGCCATTTTATAAACCCGCCGTTCGAGCAGGGTGGGTAAAGACTACCGTGCGGTATCTGCCTTCCTCCGATATAAATGAGGCCTGACATCTCCGCATAATGTCGGACGCGTCATCCCGTATAAAATTTGTGGTTCAAAATATAGCACCATCACAAACATAGCAGGAAACTTTTATCATCTTCAATATATCATATATACGACGCGATTGCAATACCTAATTTTTGTATATTAGCATCATCGAACTTTTAATGCAATTTTCCCCCTTCCTCAGGTGTTTCCCCTATTCCGTTCCCCCT